>Ga0155849_1047_pt1 | contig 37466 bp, 42 predicted proteins | sample RifCSPlowO2_01_FD_107503 | JGI IMG/M metagenome (GOLD analysis project Ga0155849, IMG submission 107503) | Nitrospirae bacterium RIFCSPLOWO2_01_FULL_62_17
GCACATTCTGATCGTGCGGCCTCTGCGAGCAAAGGAGGAGACCATGCCGCAAGCTCGCCTCCTTCCGCGCGCGTTGCGCGAGCACGAAGGGAGACCGGGTCGCCTGCTCGCTCCCTTCGTGTCCCGTTTGACAGTCCGTTCGGCGCTGTGTTAGTTTCCACCCACTGCATCGTCATGGGCGATGCGCTTATCCCTCGCTCCGGACCATGATCCGGGGCTTTATCCGAGAGGAGACTGCATGCAACTCTACGAGTCTATCTTTATCATCCGTCCGTCGCTCTCCGACGACGACACCAACAAGCTGATCGAAAAAATGAAGGACCTGCTTGAAAAAGCGGGCGCTCCGGTGCTGATTCTCGAAAACTGGGGCAAGAAAAAGCTGGCCTACGAGATCAAGCGGGAGCGCCGCGGGACCTTCGTCTACATGCATTTCAAGGCGGCGGGGAACGTTGTGGGCGAGCTGGAGCATGCCTACCGGCTCGAGGACTCCGTGCTGAAGTTCCTGACCGTCCGTCTCGAACATCCGCCCGCGGCCAAGCCGGAGGCGGTGCCGCCGTCGGCAATGGGACAGCCCCAGCCCAGGGAGTTCGAGCGTGACCGGGTTTAATAAAGTCATTCTGATCGGCAATTTGACGAAGAATCCAGAGTTGCGCTATACGCCGAACGGCACGCCGGTGGCCAGTTTCGGGCTGGCGGTGAATCGAAAGTATCGTCAGGCCGAAGAGCTGAAAGAGGAAGTCTGTTTCGTGGACATCGTGGTGTTCGGCAAGCAGGCCGAGCATTGCGGGCAGTATCTCAGTAAGGGGAACGGCGTCGTCGTGGACGGCCGGCTGCAGCAGCGGCGCTGGGAAACGGAAGACGGGCAGAAGCGCAGCAAGCACGAGGTGGTGGCGCAGACGGTCACCTTCCTGCCGAAACGCCAGGAAGCGGGCGGGGGCGAGCAGGGCGCGGCGGATGAAGCCGCCGGTTTCGAGGAAGAACCGCAGGGCTAGCCCGCATTATTTATGAGGGTTCGTGACGAAACCGCTGAGACGCCTTGCGAGACGGGCGCGTGGAGCCGCGAGGAAGGGAGGCAGCCTTGAACAGGCTGTTGACCGACCGAGCGGCGAGCCCGCCCGCTTGGCCGCGTCAACCTAGCGGCCAGGCTTGTCGTAGCGGCGTATCGGCGGGTGCAGTAGAAGTCGTCATGAATAATGCGGGCTAATTCAGGATCATCGGATTAGGAGGGGACGAGCGTGGAACGAGGAGGCGGAAGATTATTTCAGCGGCGGCGGCAATGCCGTTTTTGCGTGGACAAGACGCCGATCGACTTCAAAGACATCGGTCTCTTGCGGAACTTTCTGACGGAGCGGGGACGGATCGTTCCGCGCCGGGTCTCCGGCAACTGCATGGGGCATCAGCGGGATCTGACGATCGCGATCAAGCGGGCGCGCACAATCGCGATGCTGTCGTTCGCGGAAGAGTACTGAGCGGGACGGCTCCGCCCGGTTTGACTTGGTGCGGTGTTCCGTGTATATCGATCGCACTTCAGCAACGGGCTTCGCGGTGATGCCCATGGCCTTGCCGGTCCTCCACCTCATCGAGATTCCGCAGGAAGGACTGAGTTTTTCCAGCGACGTCCAGACGGACGATCTGGGGCTGGGGCCCGAGGACGTCCTGATCCCGGGCGGGCTGGCCATGTCGGTGAACGCGCTCAAATCCGGCGCCATTGTGTACGTGACCGGGACGCTGAGCGGGACCGCGCGCCGGCAATGCGTCCGGTGCCTGAAGGAATATGACGACACGCTGAGGATTCCGGTTGTCGGGGAGTACCATCGCGACACCGATCTGAAGGATCGAACGGCCGGCCGGGAGTCGCCGGAGCGGTCCGGAGAAGAAGTCAGGGATGACGACGTCTATGTCTATGAGGGCGAGGAGATCGATCTCGGAGAGATGCTGCGGGAGCACGTCCTGCTGTCGGTGCCGATGCAGCCGCTCTGTCACGACGAGTGCCGGGGGCTCTGCCCGGTCTGCGGGCAGGATTTGAACGTGCGCCGGTGCGAGTGCCGGGAAGAACAGGTCCAGTCGCCGTTTGCCGTACTGAAGAAGTTACGCGAGACGCTGCCGACGCAATCGAAACGAACGACGAAGATGAAGTGAGGAGCGACCATGCCGAATCCAAAACATAAACACTCAAAAGCGCGTCGCGACAAGCGGCGGGCCCAGTGGCGGAGGAAGAAATCCTCGGCGCCCGGTCTGTCCGTGTGCCCGCAGTGCCACGAACTGAAGCCCCCGCACCAGACCTGCCTCAGCTGCGGCACGTATAAGGGCACGCAAGTCATCGCGGTTGAAGAATCGTAGGGTTCAGCGTTCGCGCGACACCCCATGAAAATCGCCGTTGATGCGATGGGCGGTGACCATGGACCCGCCCCGGCAGTCGAGGGCGCCATCCAGGCGGCGCGGGAACTCGGCGTCAGCGTCGTCCTGGTGGGTGACGAAACTCAACTGAAGGAACAGATCCGCCGCCTGAACTGCACCGATCCCCGCATTACCGTCCATCATGCTCCGCAAGTCGTCGGCATGCACGAATCGCCGGCGCAGGTCGCCAGAAAAAAGCGGGATTCCTCGATCTGGATCGCCACGGAACTGGTCCAATCGAGCGACGCGCAGGCCGTCGTCAGCTCCGGGAACACCGGTGCCAGCGTCGTGTCGGCGATTTTCCTGCTCGATCGGATCAAGGGGGTGGAGCGGCCGGCGATCGCGACGACGCTGCCGACCCTGACGGGAACCGCCGTCATGCTGGACGTGGGCGCCAATGTGGACTGCACGGCGAGCCAGTTGTTCCAGTTCGGCCTCATGGGGCACGAATATGCCAAGGACCTCTACGATAAATCCGCCCCCCGCGTCGGCCTCCTGAGCATCGGCGAGGAAGACAGCAAGGGGAACGAAGTCACCAAGGAGGCGCTGAAACTCCTCAAGGGCAGCGGGATCAATTTCATCGGCAACGTCGAAGGACGGGACGTCTACAGCGGCGCGGCCGACGTGATCGTCTGCGACGGATTCATCGGCAACGTGGCGCTGAAGATATCCGAAGGGCTGGCGGAAACGATCAAGAAGCTGCTGATGAAGGAAATTGCCGGGACGTTTCTGGGGCGGCTCTCCTATCTGTTTATCGCGGCTCCGTTGCTCGCGCTCAAGCGCAAAACCGATTATGCCGAATTCGGCGGCGCGCCCCTGCTGGGGGTGAACGGCGTCAGCGTCATCGCCCATGGCCGGTCCTCGGCCAAGGCCATCAAGAACGCGATCCGGCAGGCCAAGCTGATGGTGGACGGGCGCGTGATCGACAACATCCGCCGCGACATCGAAGAGGGCATTGCGGGGAAACGCCCGGCTGCGCAGGGGGATTCGGCGTGAGGGCGGGAATTGCCGGGACCGGCTCCTATGTGCCGGAGCGCGTGCTGACCAATGCCGACCTCGAACGGATGGTCGAGACGTCGGACGAGTGGATCGTCGAGCGCACCGGCATCCGCGAGCGCCGCCTCGCCGCGCCGGGTGAAGCCTGTTCCGACCTCGGTACGAGAGCCGCCGAACGCGCGTTGCAAGCCGCCGGCATCGCGGCCTCCGATCTGGACATGATTCTCGTCGCCACGTGCACGGGTGACGCCCCGCTGCCGTCCACGGCCTGCCTCATTCAGCACCGCCTGGGCGCGACCAAAGCGTCGGCCTGCGATATCGGCGCGGCCTGCTGCGGGTTCGTCTATGCGCTGGCGGTCGGCGATGCCTATATCAAAACCGGCTTGCACCATGTGCTGGTGATCGGTTCCGAAGTCATGTCCGCCATCACCAACTGGAAGGATCGCAATACCTGCGTGCTGTTCGGCGACGGCGCCGGAGCGGTCGTGCTCAGCGCGACGAAGGAGGATCGGGGTATTCTCTCTTCGCACCTCCATTCCGACGGGTCGCTCTGGAACCTGATCTGCGTGCCGGGCGGAGGCTCGCGGATTCCGCCGACCGACAAAATGCTGGCCGACGAGCTGCAGTACATCAAGATGAAGGGGAACGAAACCTTCAAGGTGGCCGTCAAGACGCTGGAAGAGTCCGCCCACGAAGCGTTGAAGGCGAACGGGATGACGGTGGCGGATCTCGATGTCTACGTGCCGCACCAGGCCAATGCGCGGATCCTCAAGGCCGTGGCGAGCCGGCTGGAGCTGCCGATGGAAAAAGTGGTGATGAACCTGGACCGCTACGGCAATACGTCGGCGGCCTCGATTCCCATTGCGCTGGACGAAGCGGTCCGTTCGGGGCGGATCAAGCAGGGGCATCTCGTCATGATGACTGCCTTCGGAAGCGGGCTGACGTGGGCCACATCTCTGGTTCGATGGTAACAACGTGAAGCGTGAAACATGTCTTGCAACGCTCCTGCGAATGACGCTTCACGAATGACGAACGACGTTTTTTTCCGGTTGACATTGTGACGAGAATTCCCCCATATCATACGCCGTTATGGTTTCCGGAATAGGGCTGGTATTTCCCGGCCAGGGATCGCAATCAGTCGGGATGGGCCGCGCGCTCTACGAGGCGCATCCGGCGGCCCAGGCCGTATATAAGGAAGCGTCGGCGGTGCTCGGCTACGATGCAGCCGAGTTGTGTTTTAACGGACCGGCCGAACGCTTGAATTTGACGGAGTACACGCAGCCTGCGCTGCTGACCGCCAGCATCGCGGCGTTCCGGGTCCTGGAGCCTGCCGGGCTCAAGCCGGTGGCGGTGGCCGGGCACAGTCTCGGTGAATATTCCGCGCTGGTGGCGGCCGGCGGGCTGACGTTCAAAGCGGCGGCTGCCCTGGTGCAGAAACGGGGCCGCTACATGGCCGAAGCGGTGCCGCCGGGCAGTGGGCTGGTCGCGGCGATTCTGGGTCTGGCGCCCGATGCCGTGCGCGATGCGTGCCGGGAAGCCTCGTCGGTCGGGGTGGTTGCGGCGGCGAACTTCAATTCTCCCGGGCAGGTGGTGATCGCGGGAGAAAAGGCGGCGGTCGAAAAAGCGATCGAAGCCGCCAAGGCCAGGGGAGCCAGGAAGGCCATCCCCCTTCCGGTCAGCGTGCCGGTGCACACGCCGCTGATGCAATCCGCGGCGGACCGGCTGGCGAAGGACGTGGAAGCGACCGCCTGGTCGGATTTAACGGCGCCGCTGATCAACAATGCCGAGGCGAAGGCCCTGCGGACGGCGGCGGAGGTCAGGGCTTCCCTGATCCGGCAATTGCCGTCGTCGGTCTTGTGGGAAGACTCAATCAAGACGATGCACGGCATGGGCGTGACGACCTTTATTGAAGTCGGACCCGGCACCGTGTTAAGCGGGTTGATCAAACGCATCGTGCCGGATGCGAAAACCTTGAACGTGCAGGATCCGGCGTCGCTCGAGGCAACGCTGAAAAGTCTTGAAAGTCTGAAAGTCGAAAAGTCTTAAAGTCGACTTTATGACTTTCGGACGTGATGACTTTATGACGTTTAGTTGGAGCTTGTGATGTCGTTGGCAGGGAAGACAGCCATTGTGACGGGCGCGGCGCAGGGAATCGGCAGGGCCATCGCCGAAACGCTGGCGGCCGCCGGCGCCGATGTGGCGGTCGCCGATCTGGATCCGGGCCGGTCGCAGGACACCGTGACGGCCATCACCAAGATGGGACGGCGGGCCATGAACATCAAGGTGAATGTCGCAAGCTGGGACGATGCCAAGGCGATGGTGGATCAGGTCGTGAAGGAATGGGGCAAGGTGGACATCCTGGTCAACAATGCCGGCATCACGCGGGACGGGTTGCTGCTTCGCATGAAAGAGGAAGACTGGAACCTCGTGCTGCAGGTCAATCTGAACGGCACATTCAATTGCACGAAAGCGGCGCTCCAGCCGATGAGCAAGCAACGGTCCGGGCGGATCGTCAACATCGCCTCGATCGTCGGCGCGATCGGCAATGCCGGCCAGGCCAATTACGCGGCGTCCAAGGCGGCGGTGATCGGATTCACGAAATCGGTAGCGCGGGAGTATGCCAGCCGGGCGGTGACGGTCAATGCCGTGGCGCCGGGTTTCATCGACACGGCGATGACGCAGCAATTGTCGGCGGAAGTGAAGGAGACGTTGTCCAGGCAGATTCCGCTGGGGCGGCTGGGGCAGCCGTCCGACGTGGCGGAGGCGGTGAAGTTTCTGGCCTCGGACGAGGCGGGGTATATTACGGGTCACGTGTTGCATGTCAATGGTGGCATGCACATGGCGTAACTATGACAGGCAATAGGCAAGGGGCTAGGGGCGATAGGTTCGAAAAGAAATCAGAAAAGACGGGGCTAGGCCTATAGCCTCGTGCCCATAGCCTCGAGCCTGCGTTGAGCGTATAGCGAAACGTTGAGAGGAGGTGTAGAACGCAATGGCAGCAGACGGCAAAGTAGAAGAAAAGGTGAAGAAAATCGTCGCGGAAAATCTCGGCGTCGAAGAGGACGAGGTTGTCCCGGACGCCAAGTTTGTGGATGACCTGGGAGCGGACTCCCTGGACACGGTCGAGTTGGTAATGGCCTTCGAGGAAGCGTTCGATATCGAAATCCCCGACGAGGATGCCGAGAAAATTCTCACGGTCGGCAAGGCTATCGACTATATCAAGGAAAAAATGTAGCTCGGGCCGGTGCAGTCTATGACGGAGCACGGCAGACGTCGGGTGGTCGTTACGGGGCTGGGGCTGATCACGCCTCTCGGTATCGGCGTGAGTCCCACCTGGAAGGCGCTCTGCGAAGGGCAGTCCGGCATCGGCCGCATCACGCGGTTCGACCCCACCGGCTATGCCTCGCAGATCGCGGGAGAGGTGAAGGGCTTCGATCCCGCCGCCTTCATCGAGAAAAAAGAAATCAAGAAAATGGACACGTTCATCCACTATGCCGTGGCCGCGGGCCAGATGGCGGTGGATGATGCGGGCCTGAAAGTCTCGCCGGAGGACGCGGAGCGCGTCGGCGTCTATATCGGCTCCGGCATCGGCGGCCTGCCCGCTATCGAGCACTACCACAAGATCTTGCTTGAAAAAGGCCCGGACCGGGTCACGCCGTTTTTCATTCCCATGACCATCATCAACCTGGCGTCCGGCCAGGTGGCCATCCGGATCGGCGCCAAGGGGCCGAATTCGTGCGCGGTCACGGCCTGCGCGACCGGCAATCACTGCATCGGGGACGCCATGCGCATCATCCAGCGCGGCGAAGCCGATGCCATGGTGGCCGGGGGCACGGAGTCCTGCATCGTCCCGCTCACGCTTGCGGGCTTTTCGTCTGCGAAGGCCCTGTCCACGAGAAATGACGAACCGACGAAAGCCAGCCGGCCCTTCGACAAGGACCGCGACGGATTCGTCCTGAGCGAAGGCGCGGGCATCGTGGTGCTGGAAGAATTGGAGCGGGCGAAACGCCGCGGGGCCCGAATCTACGCGGAGCTGATCGGCTACGCGATGAATGCCGACGCCTATCACATCACGGCGCCGTCTGAAAACGGTGAAGGCGCCGTCCGCTGCATGGAGCTGGCGATCAAGGATGCGAAGATTTTCAAGGCCGAAGTCGGCTACATCAATGCCCACGGGACGTCCACCATGGCCGACGCGATCGAGACCATGGCGATCAAGCAGGTGTTCGGGGACCGGGCTCCACGCATTCCGGTCAGTTCGACCAAGTCCATGACCGGCCACCTGCTCGGCGCCGCCGGCGGGATCGAGGCGGTGTTCAGCGTGCTGGCGATCCACCAGAATCTATTACCGCCGACGATCAATCTCGACCATCCCGATCCCGCGTGCGACCTCGACTACATTCCGTGGAAGGCGCGCCCGGCCTCGGTCGCGGTGGCGCTGTCCAATTCGTTCGGCTTTGGCGGCGTGAATGCGTGCCTGTTGTTCAAGCGAATAGCAAACAGCTGATAGCAGGTAGCCAGAACAGGGTTTCCTCAACATTGATCAAAGCGGAACTTCCTTCTCCAGCTATCCGCTATGCGCTGCTCGCTGCCGGCTATTTCTGACCATGGCGCGGACTCCACTCGACGAGGCGCAGCAGGCAATCGGCTACACCTTTCGGGACGTCCGCCTGCTGGACGAAGCGCTCACGCATACCTCCTACGTCAATGAGTTCAAGGACCAGGGCTCGAAAGACAATGAGCGGCTGGAGTTTCTGGGGGATGCCGTTCTGGCGCTGATCATCAGCGAGCATGTGACGGCCGTCTGTCCCGGCCTGGCGGAAGGCGCGCTGTCCAAGTTGCGTTCCCGCCTGGTGAGTGAGGCGACGCTCGCCCGGGTTGCCCGCCGGCTGGACCTCGGCAAACTGCTTCGGTTGGGGCGCGGCGAGGAGTGCACGCAGGGGCGGGACAAGGAGTCCATCCTTGCCAATACGCTGGAAGCCGTCCTGGCGGCGGTCTATCGGGACGGAGGGCTGGATGCCGCGAAAAGTTTTGTGCTCACTTCCTTTGCGCAGGAGTTGGACGAGGTTGCGCGCCGCGACGCGGACGGGGAACTCTCGGGCGATTACAAGACACAGCTTCAGGAATGGTGCCAGCAACGCTATGGCGGTGTGCCGCAGTACGTGACGGCAAAGGAATCTGGCCCGGACCACCAGAAGACGTTCGTGGTGCAGGTCATGGTGCAAGGCAAGGTGGCGGGACGGGGCACCGGGCGAAGCAAGAAAGAGGCGGAACAGGCGGCCGCGCAAGAAGCGTTGGAACACGTGAAGCGTACCTCGTGAAGCGTACCTCCTATGCGAGATACGAACCACGAGATACGAGATGCGAACTAATTAGGAGGGGCAGATGATGAAAAAGATTAAATGGGCAGTGCACATCGGATTGGCGGTGGCCATGCTGTGCTTTACGGCAGGGGCGGGCCTGGCGGCGGACAAGGACAAGGCTCCGGCCAAGGGCCCCCGGGCGATCATCAATACCAAGTTCGGCGAGATCGAAATAGAGTTCTTCCCGGACAAGGCTCCCAATCACGTGAAGAATTTCATCAAGCTGGCCAAGTCCGGCTTCTACAACGGCACTCTTTTCCACCGTGTCATCCCCGGCTTTATGATCCAGGGCGGGGATCCGAACACGAAAAATCTGACGAACAGAGAGGCCTATGGCATGGGCGGCCCCGGTTACAGCGTGAACGCGGAGTTCAACGACATCCAGCATAAGCGCGGCATCGTGTCCATGGCACGGGCCAACGATCCGAACAGCGCCGGCTCGCAGTTCTACATTGTCGTGGAGAATTCCTTCTTCCTCGACCGCCAGTACACGGTGTTCGGGCAGGTGGTGAAGGGGATGGGCGTGGCGGATAAGATCGTGCAGCAGCCGAGGGATAGCAAGGATCTGCCGGTGCAGCGGGTGGAAATGACAGTAACGATCGTAGAGTGATAGAGACGGCAGGGGCTACGCTTCCGCGCCTCTCGGAGCGACCCTTCCGGACTCTGCCGGGTGGAATCCTTCGGAAATTCCCTCGAAGACTCGGTCAGTTTCCGCTTTCCTTCCCGGCAGAGTCTCGGTGGGTACCCCGCTCCTTCGGCGAAGTCGCTACGTCCCTGCCATCTCTAGAGAGAGTGGGCGGGGACAGACCGCTGACAGGCCTGTCCCCGCTCGGAATAAAGCGCACACGCAGAAGGTGCTCGCCACGGGGAAAGGCTCGCTTCTTAGCGCACCGGGGTGGGTGGGTGAGAAGGAGCGCGCAGTTGCGAGTCAGCCACGTCGCTTCCGATTTTTAAAGAGTGTGGGCGTGGACAGACCGCTTACAAGTCTGTCCCCGCTCGGATTGAAGCGCAGTCGAAGGGAGCCTCGGCTGCTGCTCGACAGGGGAGAGAATGGGCGGGAGTCTTCGGCTTGCCTATCGGCAAGAAAGACTCCCGCCCTGTTTTTTACGGATAACGAGTGACGAATAACGGATGACGCTGCTCAGTGGTGATGCTGGCAGTCGGGGCCGTGGGTGTGCGGGGTTGGTGTCGAGGGTGTTGGCGTGAACTGGCCGGGGAGGACGAATCGGCCGCTGTCGTGTGTTCAGCGACCGATGTTGTCTTCATGTCTGATCGGTCGTGTGTGGAAAGAGGCGCAGAAAGTCCGCTAGTCGCAGGATTGGAATATCCCGAAACGTTTTCAGCGCAAGAAGGGAACGGTCGCCTGTGACAATCATGTCCGCATGGCCAGTAATGGCGCATTCCAGTACCCGGTTGTCCGGTGCGTCCTTGAGTTCTGAGACTTTGACAGTTGGTCTGAGCACTTCTGCTGTACGACTGATGAGCTTCAATGCGGCTTTGATGTCTGCTTCTTCCTGATGAAATTTCCTCCTGAGCGTTTCGGCGGTTTCCGCCAGGATGGCGACCGATGCGTAAAGATGAACGTGTTTTCGTTGGGCCAGAAGAAAGGCCTGCTCGCCGTGGCCGCCGGGAATGAGGAACGCGGAAATGAAAATATTGGTATCGAACACCACTTTCATTAGCGATCCTCAAAAACGATCCGCTCAACCTCCTTTTCCGTGAACACGCCCGTGGTGCGGGCTTTCTTCGCCATTTTACGCTGAAGCCCGAAGTACGCTTCCTCGTCCAGGCGCGCTTTGTAGGTTTCCACCATCCTTCTGAACAACTCGCTCTTGGTCGTGCCCTGACGGACCGACAAGCGGTCGTACTCTCGTGCGATCGTGGGGCTTACCGAAAATCCAACGATGGTTGTTTTACGTCCCATACGAGTCTCCTTCAAGTTAAACTCAGTTAAACTATACAGGGAATGTGAAGGGAAGGCAATGCTGGCTTGGTGTTCAGTGGTGAAGATGGCCGCAGTCGGGGCCGTGGGTATGGGGCGCCGGAGTAGTCGGCTGGGGTGTGAACTGGCCTGGAAGAACAATGCGGCCGCCTTCCTGCTGCTTGGCCAGGTGCTCGGCGACCTGCGGATGATGGGCGCGGATGTAGCCGATCAGGCCGTTGAGAAACCGGGTCGATTGCAGCCCGCCGCCTGAGAATTCCGTCACGAATTTCATGACACGGTCCAGCACTTCCGTTGCGAGGGCTGCATCCGGCAATGGCTGGTCCTTCTGCTTGCTGAACACCTCGTACTGCTTTTTCAAATGCTCCGCGAAGACCGGCGCCATGGCCGCCGGGATGTGCAGCGGGCTGAGATTTCTCCTGAGCGACTGGATTGCGGTGATGACTTCCGCGTCCTGCCCGTCCCGACGGTTGCAGAAATAGCCGAACGCGATCGTCTCGATGAAGTTGAACAACGCGGCGGCCTTGTCATCGCCCAGCGTGAAGAGCTCCTTGTAGAATTCCTTGCGCGCCTGCGCGAACCGTTCGCCGGACCGCTTCTGCTGGTAATCGCTGCTGGAGTCCAGGTACTGGCAGTCGGAGGGGCAGGCGATGCGTGTCATGCGGTGTTCGCCGCAGCATTGACTGCAAATCAAACCATTCAGCGCCGGACAGGAGCGCTTGCCTTTCCGCTCTTTGCAGTAAACGCACTTGCTCATTTGTTGGGCGCAACTTTCTGCGGCGGCCTGGTGCCGGTGAAGCCATAGTCCGCCAGGGTTCGTTTCTGCTTGCCCGATTTGATCGGCGATTCGAGCCCGTTCATCTCCGCGGTATTGCCGTAGTGATAGGGAACCAGAATGAGGTTCTTTACACGGTCCACACTGATGCCGGCTGGAGAGGGCAGGTATTCCGCGATCACGTTGAAGTGCCGGTCGGGGCGCATCCGCCAGATCTTGCCGGTGGTGAAGTCCGAGACGTACATGTTGCCCCAGGTGTCGAAGTCCACGCCGTCGAGATTTTGAAAGCGCGATGAAAAGAATCCATTGGAAACCAATTCGGTGATGGTGCCGTCGGGGGCGATCTCGGCGATGCTACCCTTGTGCCAGCTGACGGCGATGAGCCGCCCGGTCTTCGGGTGCACGGCCAGACCGCGCGGGCCGGCCAGCGCGGCATCGCGAGCCAGCACGGACACGGCATACTGCTTCGCAGGATCGATCCGGTAAATGACATTGGCATCCATGTCGGAGGCGTAGAGCAGGCCCTGTGGGTCCGCGGCGACATCCACCAGCGCGATCGGGCCCGGCTGTCCGGAAAACGACACGGTAGCCACGGGCTTGCCGGTTTGGGCGTCGAAGGCGCGGAGCGCGTCCAGATCGGCGACATACAAAAGTTGCTTGACGATGGCCATGCCTTTCGGCGCGTGGAGCACCGTCTCCCCGTCTCCGCCGTGGATGAACTGCGCCGCGATGACTTTGCCGTCGCGGTCCAGTTTCGTGATGAAGCCGTTGTTGTCCCTGGCGTCCGGCTCGCCGTTGATGTTGGAGATAAAGTAGCAGTCGCAGCCGGCGCCGGCCACGAAGCTCTGGGGCGACTGCAGGCCGGTGACTTGCAGCGCCAGCGCGGGCGCGAGGAGTCCCGGCAGGAGGAGGACGGCCAGCGCGACCGATCCGGAACGGAGTGGCAGGCGGTGTGTCAACGTCGTGCTTTCTGGTTTGTGCCGGATGTCATCTGAAGCGGGCATGCACTGATGCGTGGATGGTACGGGACGCTTGAAAGGCGTGTCAAGGAACGTTGACACCGATTTCAAGGCCCTGCTATTGTGCGGCGGTTTTGTGAAGGTCAAGGTTGAGGCTGAGGTTGAGGAAAGCCTCAGCCTTATCTTTTCTTACCTGAACCTTAGCCTAAACCTGAACCTTCTTAGGGGGTGCTGTGGCGGCGAAATTGATTGACGGTAAAGCGTTGGCGCAGTCGATTCGGGAGCGGATCGCCAAGGACGTCGCGGACCTGCATGCGAACACCGGTGTGCGGCCCGGCTTGGCGGCCATCCTGGTCGGGGACGATCCGGCCTCGCATCTCTATGTGAAGAACAAGCAGAAGGCGTGCGATGCCGCGGGCATCTACGTGGACGAGCACAAGTTGCCGGCCTCGATGAGCCAGGCCGACTTGCTGGCGCTCATTGAGAAAAAGAACGCCGACCAGAAGGTCCACGGCATTCTCGTCCAGCTCCCGCTGCCCAAACACATCGACAGCAAGGTGATTCTGGACGCAGTCTCGCCCGCGAAGGACGCCGACGGATTCCACCCCTACAACCTGGGCCGCCTGGTGGAAGGCAATCCGGTCTTCGAGGCGTGCACGCCCAAGGGCGTCATCAAGATGATCGAATCCACCGGGGTTGGTATCGAGGGCAAGCGGGCGGTCGTCGTTGGCCGCAGCAATATCGTGGGCAAGCCGGTGGCCCTGATGCTGCTGCATCGTCATGCCACGATCACGATCTGCCATTCGAAGACGAAGGACTTACCGGCTGTCTGCAGGGAGGCGGAGATCCTGGTCGTGGCGATCGGCAAGGCAAAATTTGTGACGGCTGACATGGTCCGTGAAGGCGCCGTGGTGATTGACGTCGGGGTGAACCGGCTGAGCGATGGGACCTTCGTCGGCGACGTGGATTTCGGGCCTGTGAGCCAGAAAGCCGGCTGGATTTCGCCGGTGCCGGGCGGCGTCGGGCCGATGACGATCACGATGCTCCTCTATAATACCGTCGAATCGGCTAAGCGCTTCGCCGCCGCGAAGAAATAGAACACGATGAGCACCGGCCCCAAACGGCGCCTGAAGGACATTCTCGACTGCGGCGAGTTCGCCGTCACGGTCGAGTACAACCCGCCGAAGGGCACGAACGCCTCCGCGATCCTGGACAACGCCAAATCGCTGATCGGTCGGGTGAGCGGCGTGAACGTCACGGACAACACCGCGGCGATCATGCGGGCCAGTTCGTTGTCGATCTGCCGCCTGCTCTACGAGATGGGGCACGATCCCGTCATGCAGATGACCTGCCGCGACCGCAACCGGCTGGCGATTCAATCCGATCTGCTGGGCGCCCATCTATTGGGCATCCGGAACATTCTCTGCCTGACCGGCGACTACCCGACGGTCGGCGATCACAAGGACGCCAAGCCGGTCTACGACCTCGATTCCGTGCAGATCATGCAACTGGTGCAGGGGTTCAATCAGGGGAGGGACCTGGCCGGCAACAAGCTCGACGGCGCGGCCGACTTCATGATCGGCGCGGCGGTCACGCCCGAGATGGACCCGCCGGGCCCGATGCTGGCGAAGTTCGAAGCCAAGGTGAACGCCGGCGCGAAGTTTTTCCAGACCCAGGCCATCTACCATGCCGACCAGTTCAACTCGTTCATGCACAAGGTCCGGCCGTTCAAGGTCAAGGTGCTGGCCGGCATCCTGTTGCTGCGCTCGGCCAAGATGGCGGAATTTCTGAACGCGAACATTCCGGGCATCGCGGTGCCGGCCGAAATGATCGCGGAGCTGCGGGCCGCAGGCCCCGCGCGCGAGCAGGAGGTCGGGATCGAGATTGCCGTGCGGACGATCAAGGCCGTCCGCCCGCACTGCGACGGCGTGCACGTCATGGCGCTGAAAGCGATCGACCGTCTCCCGGAAATCCTCACGAAAGCCCAGTTAGGCTAAACCGTCCCGCATTTCGCGCATCGCGGTTCTCTATGGTAGGATTCCGTCCATGGCACGGATGACGGTTCCAACATTCCAGCAATACAAGCGCGAGGGGAAGAAGCTCATCCTCGTGACGGCCTATGATGCCCTGTTCACGAAGATTGCCGAGCAGGCCGGCATCGAGGCCATTCTCGTCGGCGATTCGCTTGGCATTGTCGTGCAGGGGAAACCGGACACGCTGTCGGTCACCATGGACGACATGCTCTACCACACCAGGCTGGTGGCCGGGGCGGCGCAGCGGGCGCTGGTGATTGCGGACATGCCGTTTTTGTCCTACCAGGTCAGCGTCGAAGAGGCGGTGCGAAACGCCGGGCGGCTCCTGCAGGCCGGCGCGGCGGCGGTAAAGCTGGAAGGCGGCGCTGCGGTTGTGGACCGGATCCAGGCCATGACCCGCTTCGGGATTCCGGTCATGGGCCACCTCGGCATGACGCCGCAATCCGTACATCAGTACGGCGGCTATAGGGTGCAGGGGAAAGAGCGTCCGCAGGCTGAAACGTTGCTCTCCGATGCCAAAGCCCTGGAAGAAGCCGGAGCCTTTGCCATCGTGCTGGAAGCGATTCCGGCCGCGCTGGCCGGGACCGTGACCGAATCGCTTGCGATTCCCACGATCGGCATCGGCGCCGGCGCGCACTGCGACGGCCAGGTACTGGTGCTCTATGATTTGCTGGGCCTGTTCGACGACTTCGCGCCGAAGTTTCTCAAGCCCTACGCGCACCTCAAGGCCGACGCGTTGCAGGCGTTGCGCCGCTACAAGGAAGAAGTCGAGCAGGGGAAGTATCCAACCGACTCTGAGAGTTACCACTAGCAGGACGTTGAAAAAGGCCGCCAGCTTTGTTCTCGCGTCGCTCAAAGGCTCAACGTACGGAACAAAGCCTATTGAGGCAAAATAACTATCCGCTCGCATATGACCCGTCGAGAGCCTCTGGGTCGAGCGATCGAAGCGAGCGGCTCAAGCGAAGCTTGGTATGTACCTCCTCGGCTCACGCTGCTGCGGCCGCCCACGGGAAAAGCACGCGTCCCCGTGGAGAGGCGCCTGTCGCGACAGGCGCGGGGCATGGGCAAAAGAGGCGTCTCGGCGCGTCTAGGGTTGGGCGGGTGAAACAGTGGCCTTTTTGAACATCCTGGCAGAATTGTGAGGAGTGTGAACTGCTTTCCAATGGGACTGCTGTGATGTTGCAGGGCAAACTGCTTTTGAAAGCGCTGCTCGCCTGGTGCCTGCTGTTCTGGATCGGGATGTCGTTCTCGCCCGTGGATGTCCAGAACTGGATCCTGTCCAGCATTCTGCCGTGCCTGCTCGTCGCCGTGCTGGTGGCGACACACCGTTCGTTCCCGCTCTCGCACGGTTCCTACGCCCTGATCACGTTGTTCCTGACCCTGCACATGATCGGCGCGCATTACACCTACGCGCAGGTGCCGTTCGGGCAATGGCTGGAGAGCGCGCTCGAGATGTCCCGCAATCCGTTTGACCGGGTCGTGCATTTCTGTTTCGGGTTGCTGCTGACCTATCCGCTGCTCGAAGTTTTCATCCGGCTGGCGAATGCCGGCGGGGCGCTGGCCTCGTACCTGTCGTTCATGACGCCGCTGGGATTGAGCGGCCTGTGGGAAGTGCTGGAGTCCTGGGTGGCGCGCGTCGTCAGTCCACAACTGGGCGATGCGTACCTGGGGTCGCAGGGCGATGTCTGGGATGCGCAGAAGGATATGGCCGCCGCCGTGTTCGGCAGCCTCCTGTGCCTGCTGGCGGTCGCCGTGATCCGGTCACGTCGTCAGAGGGCTGTGTAACTCATGTCCGGCACGATTTCCTCATCGAGAGAGTTGGCCGGCGTCAATCCACTGAGCATACGCCTGCACCAGGGGTTGCTGGCGGCGTATCTTGTCCTGTGGGCGGCGCTGGCGATCGCCCCCGTCGACCGTCGTGACTGGCTGCTGGAAAACATTCTGGCCGTGCTGTTGTTCGGGCTGCTGATCGGGACGTATCGGCGGTTCCGCTTTTCCGATCGTTCGTATGTCCTGATCGCGCTCTTCATGGCGTTGCATGCCGTCGGCGCCCATTACACCTACGAGCATGTCCCCGCCGGTTATTGGATCCAGCAGGCCCTGGATCTGCAACGCAATCATTTCGACCGTCTCGCGCATGGCGCCTTCGGGCTTCTGCTGACCTATCCGGTCCGGGAACTGTTCCTGCGGCTGGCCCACCTGCGCGGATTCTGGAGCCACTATTTCGCACTCACCACCGTCGTCGCGCTCAGCGGCTTGTTTGAAATTCTGGAAGCCTGGGTGGCGCAGATCGTCAGCCCCGATCTGGGCGCCCTGTACCTCGGCATCCAGGGCGATATCTGGGATGCGCAACAGGATATGACGGCGGTCCTTGCCGGCGCCCTGGTGTGCACTGTGCTGACCGCGATCGCCCAGCGGCCTCCCGGCCGGTAACGGTCCGGTTTCGACCCCTCCGTTCTTCCTTTCATTACCCGTCACATACCCGGCCCCTTGAGGATATTTACGGAGCCGGCGGTTTATGGTACCGTTGCGCCTCTTCGATGGGTAGTACTCGGTATGTTTTAAGACGGAGGACCTGTCATGGCGAAAATTGACGCATTCTTCAAACTCATGGCCGAGCAGGGCGCGTCGGACCTGCACCTGGTGTCCGGCCAGCAGCCGATTTTGCGCGTGCGGGGAGAAATGGAGCGGGTGAAGTACGACGTGCTCAAGAACGACGAACTCCGGGCCATGCTCTACGAGATCGCGCCGGAGGTCAAAATCAAGCAGTTCGAAGAGACCGGCGACGTGGACTTCGGCTACGAGATTCCAGGGTTGGCCCGGTACCGGGCCAATTTTTTCAATCAGAAGTACGGTTGTGCGGCCGTGTTTCGGCAGATCCCCACTAAAGTCTTGTCGGCCGAACAGCTCGGGCTTCCGCCCATTCTGACGAAAGCAGCCATGCTGAAAAAGGGCCTGGTGCTGGTGACGGGTCCCACCGGCAGCGGGAAATCCACGACGCTGGCCGGCATCATCGATCACGCGAATAAGAACCGGAAGGACCATATCATCACCGTCGAGGATCCGATCGAGTTCGTGCACGAGAGCCAGGGATGCATCGTGAATCACCGCGAGGTCGGGCTGCACACGAAGTCGTTCGGGGCGGCGCTTCGCGGCGCGCTGCGCGAAGACCCGGACATCATTCTGGTCGGCGAGATGCGCGATCTGGAAACGATCCGCCTCGCGGTCGAGGCCGCGGCCACCGGCCACCTGGTGTTCGGCACGCTGCACACCACGAACGCGGCGAAGACGGTGGACCGAGTCATCGAAGTGTTCCCGGCGGAGGAACAGGCGCAGATCCGCAATACGCTCTCCACCAGCCTCCGGATTGTCGTGGCCCAGAACCTCTTCAAGCGGGTGGACGTCAAGGGACGGTGCGCGGCGCTGGAGATCCTGGTGTGCACCAACGCCATCGCGAACCTGATCCGCGATGCGAAGACCTTCCAGATTCCCTCGGCGATGCAGACCGGCAAGAAACTCGGCATGCAGACCCTGGACGACGCGATCCTGGACCTCCTCAATAAGAAATGGATCGCGCCGGAGGAGGCCTACGAGAAGGCCATCGACAAGACCCGGTTCATCCCGCTTTTGAAGACGCCGCCGGACGAATTGTCCTTCTAGGAAGGCGCCGGGCACGGCATGGTGCAAGGGGAGTGCGGTCATGAGAAAAGCTGAAATCGATCATATGCTGGACAAGATGTTGTTCACGTTTCAGAACGTGTCGGACCTCAACATCTCGTGCAACCGTCCCCTGCAGGTCGAGACCTCCGGGCAATTGACCAAGGTGCCGGTCGAGCCGGACATCGACTCGCTGACTCCCTTCCAGACCGAAGTCTTCGCGCTCAATCTCGTCGGCCATGACCGGCGGCTGACCCAGAACCTGGTCCAGCAGGGTTCCTGCGACAGCTCCTATTCGCTGGGTGACAAGGCGCGGTTCCGGGTCAATGTGTTCTCCCAGCGCGGCAACTACTCGATCATCCTGCGCAAGCTGTCCACGGTCATCCCGACGATGAAGGAACTGGGCCTGCCCAAGGCGTTTTATGAGATGCCGAAGGAAAAGAACGGCATGATCCTGGTGACCGGCGGGACCGGCAGCGGCAAGTCCACGTCACTGGCGGGGCTGCTGCGGGAGTTCAATGAAACCCATTCCATCCACGTCGTCACGCTGGAAGATCCGGTGGAGTTCGTGCATCCCAACATGAAGGCGACGTTCAACCAGCGCGAGCTGGGGAGCGATTTCGACACGTTTGCCAACGGATTGCGGGCCGCCTTGCGCCAGGCGCCAAAGATCATCCTGGTCGGCGAGATGCGGGACCGCGAAACCGTCGAGTTGGGCTTGAAAGCGTCCGAAACGGGGCACCTGGTGCTGAGCACGCTCCACACGGTGGATGCCGGCCAGACGATCAACCGCATCGTCGGCATGTTCGACCAGGCCGAGGAGAAACAGATCCGCCAGCGGCTGGCCTCGACCGTTCGCTGGATCGTCTCGCAGCGGCTCGTCCCGAAGGTTGGAGGCGGGCGGCTGGCTATCCACGACATTCTGGGCAACAACATCCGGGCGAAGGAATCCATTCTCAACGGAGAATCGGACGGAAAAACGTTTTATGAAATCCAGGAGGCCAGCGAGCCGTTCGGCATGCAGACCTTCGATCAAGCGCTGGTCAAGGCGTTCGACGAGGGCCTGGTGGAGCCGGACACGGCGGAGATGTATGCCACGCGCAAAGCCATCGTGCAGCGGGGCATCGATCGGGTCAAGCAGACGAAGGGCCAGCAGGATCAGGGCATCACGGGACTCACAATCGACAAGGATTACGGGACGGGAAAATATCCCAAGCTCGGCAAATGAATGCGAGCGTCGCCTGACGGCGGAAGCGGGGGACTATGAGCCAGCAATCAGATCAGACCCAGCCGGGAGCGGTTGCCCAGCCGGAAGGCGATCCGAGGTATGCCCTTGTCTGTCTTGCCTCGTCGCAACAGCCGGGGCCAATCCAGGCGGCCCTGCAGGAACTGGGGTATACCGTACACGTTCCGGCCAAATTGGAGGAGGCGCTGGAGCAACTCGAGCAGAATCGCTACGAGCTGGCGTTGATTCACGAGACCTATGGAGGGTCGCCGGAACAAAATCAGATTCTGAAAACGATCCAGCCGATGGCCATGCCGTTGCGGCGGCACATGTGCGTCGGGTTGATCGGGGGGCAGGTCAAAACGTCCGACCACATGATGGCCTTCGCGAAAAGCGTGAATTTCGTCGTGGCCGAGTCGGACCTCGACAAGATCAAGACGATCGCCCGCCGGGCCGTGACCGAGAACGATCACTTCTATAAGGCCTTCCGGGAAAGTCTGCGCGAAGCCGGCAAAGAATGACAGGACGTTGAAAAAGTCTCACGGATGCCGCGTGTGGTTATTGCGGGGAACTCTCAGAAGGAAAAACTCTGAATGACCCAGCGGTCGTTTTCCTTGATGAGGACATAGCGGGCCTTGGTTTGCTTGGTGTCAAGGGACTCAATGGTGCCGGAGATGGTCGCGACGTCGTTCTCGATCGATCGGGACCAGAATTGGCTCTTGGCGCGGCCCATGGCGACGGGGTTCTTCTCGAAGCGTTCCTGAAATTCTGCTGGCGTCATGGCGGCCTTGGTCTTGGTCGCGAGATAGTCGTAGGCTGAGGCGTAGTCCCGTTTCCCGACGGCCTCCAGTTGGGCCTCAATCACCTTCACGGCCCCGTCGGCTCTCCCCCAGAACCACCACCAGGATCCGCAGATGAGCAGCACGATGATCAGTCCCTTCATGGCGCAACCTCAGGGATATTTCGCTTCGATCGTGGAAGAGAGCCCGCCCCGCGCGGTGAATTCGCCGGTCACGACAGCCCGCACGGGACGGCAGGCGGCCACGATGTCCTGCAGAATCCGGTTCACGGCGTTCTCGTAGAAGATGCCGAGATTCCGGTAGGCGTGGATGTACATCTTGAGGGACTTCAATTCCAGACAGGCCTTGTCCGGCATGTAGCGCAACCGGATCGTGCCGAAGTCGGGGAGGCCGGTCTTGGGGCAGATGGCCGTGTACTCCGGAATGTCGATCGTGATCTCGTAACCCTTGTACTGATTGGGAAACGTCTCGATGCCGGGCAGCTTCGCGTCAATGCCGCTCTTCGCGTGCCGCTCCGAATAGCCGAGCGCGGTTTTTCTTCGTCCTGCTCCTGACTTCTCACGCTTCACTTTTTACGTCTCACTCCTCACGTTTCCAGGCGCTCTCGTTTCTTTGGTTTGTTTCGTTTATCTGGTTTATCTTGAACAATCAAACAAACCAGAAAAACCAGACAATCCGCATCAACCTAGCGCTTCGCTACACCTGCGTCATCCACTTTGTCTGGCCGATTTTCTCGAGTTCGATATACAACGTGACCCACGGGCACATCATCTCCGGGTAGACCTCGCAAAAGCCCCCCTTCCGCACGCCGCCGCAGGGGCCGTGGCTCATGAACTTGGGGCACTCGGCCTTGGCGGAGCCGTCGGGAATCGGCGGGCGGTTATGCACGCCGCCGGCATGGTTCGCGCCGTCCTCTTCGCCCGGTATGAGTACGCGTAAAGGCATACGTAAGGAGAGTTTATACCGCTTCCATGAATTGGGCAATCTCCGTGAGCTGTAATTCGCGGACGGCCATCTCGGGGGCGTAGATCACTTCGTCGGCCCCCCAGCCGACGAGCGAGGTGGCGCGCTTCGTGACGCCGACGACGCTGTGGAGCAGGTGCTTGATGTTGCCGGTGATGCGGATGGTATTGGGCTGCAGCGGCGCGGCGAGCCTGCCGTTTCTGATGAGATAGGAATCGCCCACGACGGTGCAGGTAAAATCGCCGGCGCGCAGGCCGTTCATCGGGTAGGTGTACCAGATGCGCCCGATGTAGACGCCGTCTTCGATCAGGCGCAGCAGGCTGTCGGTCGTGTGCGGATCGGCGCCTTCGATGCAGACGTTGGTGGCGGCGATGGTCGGGGGCGCGTCGAACTGCCGGCCGCCGCGGCTGGACAGGCGGAACCCGTTGCGCGGTGTCAGCGCCCCGGGATGGTTCTTGGGGTTGATCCCGAGCTTCTGCCGCGCCTGGGGGTCGCGCATGAGACGTTCAGTTTCGTAATGGTTCGACAGGAGCCCTTCCAGCATGCCTCGTTTGATGAGATCCGTGCGGCCCGTCGGAAACCCTTCGCAGGTGATGGCCCGCGTGCCGACGAGGCCCTTCGCGGAGCCGTGGTCGTAGACGCTCAGGATGCCGGACGCGACCGGGCGTCCGATCTCGCCCAGGAAGGCCGAGCGGCTGCTGAAAAACGCGTCGGCGCTCAAGCTGGGGAGAATGACATTGGTCATGAGGTCGGCGACCGGTTGCGGGCCCAGCACGACGGGATAGCTGCCGCCGGGAAGCCGCTGCCCGCCGGCCGACCGGATCGCGCCGTCGGCGGCCTGGCTTCCCGTTTCGCCCTTGAACTGGGCCAGGTGGGTGGCGGCGGCATAGCCGCTGCCCTTTGATTGCTTGCGCTCGACCATGGCCGTGATGGACGAGGCGACGAAGGTCGACTCGTCGGTTTGAATTTTCGGGGCGCGGGTCGACGCGAGCGCCACGCGTTGCCGGAAAAGACTGACATCGCCGCCGACGATCAGCCCCAGCGCCGCCAGGTTGTCCCTGGAGCCGGCCAGCTTTGCCAGCGCGTCCGACGACGAAAACGTTTTCAGGGCTTCGTTCACGACCTGCCAGCCGGTGTCAACCAGCGCCGTATCGGTGATCTCCATAATGCGGCGGTCGTGGTAGGCCGGAATCTTTTTCGCGGCAGCCGGTTCGGGAGCGGGCAGCGAGACGAAGTCGGGATCCGGCACGGCATTGTGCCGGGCCTTCTCGATGGCGCGCTGGATGCCCTTGACCGACAGGTCCCTGGCTTCGCTGCCGAATCCGATGCGGGGCGCGCCCGTTCCGTTGAACACGGCCCGGATGCCGATGCCGAAATGCTCCGCGGACTTGGGCTCCTCGACGCCGTTGCAGGGAATCTGCGAGGTGTAATTGAGCCGGCAGATGAGCTGCCCGGTGCTGGAGGCATAGACTTCCGCCTCGCGCACGTCCTTCGCGTGGGCGAGCAGCCGGAGCGCGCGCTGCACAGTGGATTTGAGGGCCGTCAGCGAGAGCATGGCAAGCCCGTATTATTCATGGCGGTTCGTCGCGAAAGCACGCAGTCGCGTCGCGAGACGGGCGCGCGGAGGCGGGAGAACCCGAGGAGGTACATACCAAACTTCGTTTGAGCCGTTCGCTTTATGAATGATTTCAGCGAACGGAGAATACCTCCAGTGATTCCAATTTGGGCTTTTTCCGTTGACACGTCTGACACGTCGAGGGGGCGAGCGGCGAGCCCGCCCGCCATACCAAGCTTGCTTGAGCCGCCGCGTTCGATCGCTCGACCCAGAGGCTCTCGACGGGTCACATCGCGGCGGAGAGGTACTTTGCCTCCAGTAGGCTTATATGCCGAGCCTCGCGAACAGGTGCGTCGTCGCCGCGCTTGCGCGGTTGAGCGCCATTCGATTGATCTTGGCGCGAGAGTAAGACGCCTAAAGTGATTCGCAGCCATCTCGAGCTGATTCGAATCCGTGATTGCAGCAGAAGCGTTCATGGATAATACGGGCTAGATTCCTGTCAGCTTCGCCCGGCTTCTCATCGTCGGTGCCCCATTTCCCAACTGCTTGATCTGCATCGGCTGGCCCTTGCCCATAGTTCGGATAGAACCCAGGCGGAATCTCAGTCTTCTGCTTGAAAAAGTCATAGAATCATATGCCTGTCAGTCGGGCCCGGCTTCTCATCGTCGGTGCCCCATTTCCTAACCGCTTGATCTGCATCGGCTGGCCCTTGCCGCAGTTGGGGATGGGACCAAGGCGGAAGTCCTTCCCGACGGCGTCCACCTTCATGAGGTAGTCCCTGGTGTCGGCCGTCATGCCGCCGCCGCGATAGAGCTGGCCGAGCTGGCCGTTGCGGATTTCGTAGACCTTGTGGGCGGAGATGCTGAAATTTTCACGGGACTCCGCGATCGACGGCGTGCGATGGCCGGCCAGGTAATAGCCATGATCCACATCGGCGATGATCTGCTCCGGGTCGTGGGGCCCGGCGCCGAAGACGGTATTCGACATGCGGATCAACGGGACCAGCGAGGCTTCCGTCGCCTTGTAAGAGCCGTTCGGCTCCACGCCGAGGATGGCCGCCGTCTGCCGGCTGTTCATGAATCCTTTGAAGATGCCCTTGTCGATGTGCACGACTTTTTTGGCCGGCGTGCCCTCGTGGTCGTAGGCGTAATGGCCGAGTCCCGGCAGAGCGGGGTCCGAATAGGCCGACACGAGCGGCGACGCGATCGGCCTGCCGATCTGGTTCTCCTTGAGCGAGCGAAACAGCCAGCTCCGGCCCGCGTAACCGGTTTCCATTTTCAGCGCCCGGTCCAGTTCGGTCGGATGGCCGAGGATCTCGTGCGACGTGAGGACGTTGTAATGCGGATCGGTGACGACCACGACCTCCTTGCCGGTGGCGCGCAGGGCGGGCGCATCGATCAGCTGGAGGCAGTCCCGGCCCAGGCTGGTCGCGAAGGTGAGCAGGTCGAGATGCCGGATGTACTCGCTCCGGGTTCCCTCCGTCACCGTTTCCCATCCACGCTGATGGCCGATGTAATCGGTCAGCGACTGGTCGGCCTTGTCGTTTTCAGCCACCACCGAGCACCAGCCCAGCGTGTTGGCGAAGGTTTGATCGATGACGGTTCCCTCCGAGCTGACGAACAGCTCGCGGGTCAGGCCGGTGGACGTGGCGACGGAATTGTACCGGATCTTCGAGCCCAGCCCGGTCACGGCGCGGGAGACTTCGGCGGTGTAGCGGGAGATTTCCGCCAGCGACACCGAGCGCGGGTCCACGGCATATTCCGCCTTGATCGTGTCCTGATGGGTTTCGATCGGCGCCAGCGACAGGCCGGCGAGGCTGTCGCCGAGGCCCTTGAACCTGGAGCGGGCCTGTTCTTTCCGGAGGGCGTTGGCAATGGCCCGGTCGTAGGCGTGGCGGAATCCGTCACGCAGGAGAACGGCTATGCGTGAAAAATCGGCGTTGCCGAGGCGATGGCCATAGTAGCCGGGGGCCGGCAGGGGATTGCCGGCCAGCACGCGAATGCCGAAGCCGAACGTGTAATCGTCCTGCGCGGATTTGCCGGCGCCGTTCTCGGCGTCGGCGGATTTGACCTCCGAGATTTCGATGCGCACGTCGGCATACCGGCAGTGCCGGTACCGTTTGCGCGCCGCGCGGGCCAGCTCGGCAGCCGTGCGCTTGAGACGATCGAGCGACTCGATCGTAAGCGGCTTTGCGCTGAAGGTTCGGGACATGAAAATCTGCCTTTCGCGACGGCGAATTGTCCAAAAGTTTCGCCATTATAGAAAACAGTCGGTGAAACCGCAAGACGAGGCTGAAAAGGGGGTTAGGGCCAATGGCCTAGTGGGGGGTACCTTGCTAGGCCTTCTTTTAGCGGGGGTGGGCCTTCTGTTGTGTTGCATTGATATCCGGGACGTTATACGATCCGCACGCTAGAAGAAGGGAAGGGCAAGCCCTCCACTGTCCGGAGTTTGGCCGGCTTGTGCGCCGGCTTTTGCGCCGGCTTTTGCGATTGACATGATTTCGAGCAGTTTGTTAGACTCCGAATGCGCATCTGCTCGAAAATGATAGAAGAATCAGCGATTTCGGCTGGTTCGAGAGCATCAAGAAAAGCAGAAAATCAGGCTGACACACAGACGCTCAACGGATACCAAGGAGGCCGCCCATGAGTCTCGATTATGTTAAATTCACCCCGGGTTTCGAGAAGTTCATGCCCAAGGAATATCGGGACATGGTCGACCATGGTCCCTTCGGAAAGAAAGTCACCGTCTCGCAGATGGGGAGCTTCAAGGAAGTCCTCGAAGAGCATCCCATGTGCGCCGGTTGCGCCATGACCCTGTTCATCCGTCTCGCCATGATCGCATTCCCGAACCCCGAAGATACCATCACCGTCGGCACCGCAGGCTGCGGGCGTCTGGCAATTTCCCAGGCGGCCGTTCCCTTCGTGTATGGCAACTACGGCGATCAGAACGGCGTGGCGAGCGGCCTGTCCCGCGGCCTGCGGCTCCGCTTCGGCGACAAGCCCAAGGACGTGGTGGTCATGGCGGGCGACGGCGGCACGGCCGATATCGGTTTCCAGCAGGTGGTGCATTCCTGGTTCCGCCACGAGCGGTTCACAACGATCATGCTCGATAACGAAGTGTACGGGAACACCGGTGGGCAGGAGAGCGGCATGACCAACCGCGGGGCGGTGCTGAAGATGGCCCCGCTCGGCAAGAAGTTCGACAAGATGGACATGGTCAGCCTGGCCAAGCTGGCGGGCTGCGCCTATGTCGCCACCGTCGTGCCGAACAATCCCCGGCGCGTGGAGAGCGTCATCAAGAAGGCGGTCCTGATCGCGCGCGAAGTCGGCTCCACCTACATCCAGGCCTATACCTCCTGCAACATCGAATACGCGATTCCCACCGACAAAGTCATGGAAGACGCCAAGACCGTCGAGAACGACCGGTATGCGTTCTCCGAGTACGTCTCCGACGAAGCGAAGGAATACCTGGCGGAGCGCTACGGCTACAAAGAGTATCTCCCCAAGCCGGCGGCGGCCGCTGCGGCGCTTCCGGGCAAGGCCTGAGCATCGTAACCGAAGGACCTCTCAAGGGGGGAATCCATGGCAAAGCGCTTTAACATTCGCATGGCGGGCGTGGGCGGACAGGGTGTCGTCACCGGGTCGCACATTCTCAGCACCGCCGTCATCAATGCCGGCGGCGAAAGCACCATCGTCCCGTTTTACGGGTCTGAAAAGCGGATGGCGCCGGTCGAAAGCTACGTGCGCGTGTCGGACGAGCCGATCTACGAGATCGGGGAAATCACCTTCCCGCACATCATCATCATCTTCCACCCGCAGGTCATCACGCACGGCAAGTCGTACACCATGCCGTTCTACTTCGGGCTGAAGGAAGACGGGGTCGCGTTGATCAACAATGACGGACCGATGAAGCTGCACAAGGACCAGGCCCGCGAGCTGGAGGAGCGCCGCGCGAAGCTCTATTACCTGCCGGCGACGAAGATTTCGCTGGAAGTGGCGGGCATGGACCTGGCCACGAACATGGCGCTGATGGGCGCCATCGGATGCATCACCGGCCTGACGACGCTCGATTCGCTGGGCCAGGCGGTGAAGGACCGGTTCCTGGGCAAGGGGTTCGTGGTGTCGGGCGGCACGGCGGCGCTCGACAGCGTCGTGGAACGGAAATTCAAAAAGAAGCAGGAATTGATCGAGAAGAACATGGCCGTCATCAAGGCCGGCTGGGACTACGCGGCTGAGAACGGCTGGGATCAACCCTTCAAGGCGGCGGCGAAAGCGGAAGCCGCGGCGGCAGCGGCGGCCAAGGCGTAACCACAGAAAGAGGCATCCATGTACCTGGTAGCGGATATCAGCGTTGAAATTTGCGCGGCGAAGAACTGCAAGCTCTGCACGCAGTATTGTCCGGAGGCCAACACGATCCTGTACAGCGACGAGATGGGCAAGGACAAGGGCTTCAAGTACGGCTCGGCCTACGTGGCGGTGGACCGGTGCAAGGGCTGCGCGCAGTGCGTCTGGGTGTGCGACAACATGGCGAAGAACAATGCCATCAAGATGATCATGATCGACCAGCTCCCCAAGGCGGCCCTGACCGATAACATCACGTACGGCGAGAAGAGCACCACGGCGGTGCTGGCCAGCCCGGTGGTCGGGTAATCATGGCAATCAAGACGTCGTCGAAGGAACAAGAGCGCATTATTGTCCCGGGCCCCGCCGGGTTCCATCCGCCCTCCGCGGCCCAGCTCGGCGTCATGCTGCCGGATCCCGGCCAGGGACTCTTCTACGGCATCCTCGAGCCGAACGAAGAGAAGGTCATGGAGGAAGTCGCGCGGAAGATGCTCACCAGCCCCAACGCGACGATCTTTCCGGGCCCGCTGGTGTTGTGGAACTGGAACGAGCATGCGGCCGAGAAGGCCAAGGCGGTGCTGGAGATCGCCTCGCAGATTCCCGAGGTGCTGGTCATCCCGATGCCGGACTACCGGCCCAAGTATCCGAAGATCGATCCCGAAGAAGTCATCAACCCCAATCACCCGAACCTGACGATCTGGGGCAACAAGATCGAAGCCTGCATCTTCATCGGCGTGCACTGCCATTACGCGAATCTGACCCTCAAGATGATTCGCGCGGGCACGAACTGCTGCACGTCCGCGCTCTGCGCCGAGCAGGGGCACGAAGATGCCATGCTGACCGTCCGCGATTGCGACGCCGCCAAGCTGCGCCGGGTCGCGCAGGTGTTCAAGCGGGTGCGCGAGGAAATGAAGATCAAGCTGCCCGACAGCGGTGAGAACGTGCGGTTTACCGGAACGCAATCGAAAGTGCATGGCGGCAAGAGCCACACGAACCCGATGACGTTCATGCCGGGTGCGGGCACAGCCAGCGCCGCGGCGTTCGGCCACAAGGCCGAACAGATGCAACGTGAAGCTTGAGGGGTGACAACATGAGCGAAGCCGAAGTCAAAACGAACCCGCAAGGCGATCCGGTCACCAGTTTGGAACCCGAGCAGAAGACCAATCCGCAGGGCGATCCGATCACCAGCGTCGCGGTTCCCAAGTCCGACTCCGACGGGAAGAAAGATCCCCATGCGGACGCGAAAAAGCAGAAGGTCGTGACGCCGGAGTATTTGTTCCTCGATGCGCCGCGGACCAAGGAGTTCATCACGGGCAGCGAAGCGGCCAAGGAAGCCATCCGCCGGTCGAACGTGGATATGGCGATCGCCTATCCCATCACGCCGCAGAGCGAAACCATGCAGCTCGTCGGCGTGCTGTACGGCGAAGGCTACGTCAAGGAATACTACCGGGGCGAGGAAGAAGTCGGCGTCATGGCGGCGATCGCGGGCGGCTCCCGGGCCGGCGTGCGCTGCTTCACCGCCACGGCGGGACCGGGCACGCTGCGCGGCCTCGAAGGGATCGCGTCTTGGCCCGGCCATCGGCTGCCGGCGGTGGCGATGTTCACCTGCCGCGTGGTCAATGCGCCGCTCGCCATCCAGCCGGACAACATCGAAATTGCCTACCTGCTGAACTGCGGGATGATCGTCTTTCACGCCGAGAACCAGCAGGACATGTACGATTTCATCATGGCCGGGTTTATCATCAGCGAGAAGAACGATGTGACGCTGCCGGTCGGCGTCTGCTGCGACGGATTTTTCGTCACCCATGCCCGCGGATACGTGCGCATGCAGGACAAGAGCATGAAGCTGCCGCCGCGGGAAGCGTGGCGCGGCGCCGTGCCGGTCCTGGACGCGGAAAATCCTCCCGCCCGGTTGTCGCGTGACGCCCCGGTGCAGAAGTCGAACTTCATGGCCTACAACATCCACGCCGTCTGGCAGCAGGAAGTGTGGGCGGCGGTCGAGCGCTCCCGCAAGTACATCGAGAAGTACATGGGCGGGCTGTGCACGGCGGAGAACGTGGAGAAGGCGGACGCGGTGATCATCGCTTCCGGCAGCGCGGCCGCGCAATCCCGCGAAGCGGTTCGTCTCTGCGCCGAGAAGGGCATCAAGGTCGGATTGATCAAGGTCCGGTCGTTGCGCCCGTTCCCCACGCAGGAACTGCGCAAGCTCTGCAAGGATGTGAAGCTGATCGTGGTGCCCGAGTTCAATTACGTGGGCTGGCTGGCCAAGGAAGTGGCGGCGGCCATTTACGGCCATTCCAAGGCGAAGATCATCGCCGGTCCGCATGTGTATGGCGGGCAGTCCATGCCGGTGGAGCTGATCCTGGACGAAGTGGAGTCCGGCCTGACCGGCAAGAAGTCGACCAACGTTCCGTTGTCGGCCATCATGGGCGTCGACGATCCGGCGGCGGTGGCGCACTTCATGCGCAGCATCTGAGCGCGCGGAGAAGGTTGGAAAACAAAAGAGCCTGTCCGGAATCCCGGACAGGCTCTTTGTTTTATGGTTTGTCTTGTTTGTTTAGTTTGTCTGGTTGAACCAAACAAACCAGAGAAACCAGATGAACCAAATGAACCGCTTAGCTTTGCAGGTCGTCCTCGATCATATCCTCGCTCTCCGGCATCCCGTAGGCGATGAATTTGGCGTAGGAGAGATAGATCATGCTACTGTCCCGCATCGCCTTGGCGCCCTGCGTGAGGCGCGTAATTCTGTCCGGGTCGGATTTCTCGGATGCGCGCAGAAATTCCACGTGGTCCAGCAGCGCTTTGTTGTACGCGTCCATCGCGTGCTCGACGGCTTTGTAGGTCTGCATGATCGTGTCGGTCATGGGGGGTTCTCCTGACAACAATGTTAGACCGGTTGTGCCCGTTTCGCCTGCTAGACTGGCTAAACAGGCCAAACTAGCTGAAGGGGTTTTAGCATACACGAGGGTCTTTCTGAGGGTCAAACGGACATGAGCCGGCTGCTGTCTCCCGTGCTGCAGCGCGTCCTCACGGACTGGCTCGGCCTCGCAGGCCTGCCTGAACGCGATCCGGCCCGATTCCAGATGCTCTGCCAAAGCGTGGCGGAACTCTCGCGCCTGTTCACGAAAGACCGGTCTGAAAGAAAGCGCGGTTATCTGGACGAGGCATCGCTTCGTGCCGGCTATCTGGCCTATTTTCTCCCCGTGAATCTTGCCAAGGTGCAGGCGCTCCTGGATGAGCTGCCTGCCGATCAGCTTTGCCGTCCTGCGGACCGGCCGCTCAGAGTCCTGGACGTCGGCAGCGGTCCCGGCACGGGGGCTCTGGCGGTGCTGGACTGGATGCAGCAGCGCACGGAGCGTGCCGTCGAGGTTGTGGCGGTGGATGAGGCGCTGCCGGCGCTTCGGGAGGCCGAACAGTTGTGGCGGGCTTATGCGCAGTCGTCGGGAAGCCATTCCGCCATACTCACATGCGGCCATGTGAATCTTGAACGGGCCGGCAGCCTGGAAACCTGCAAGCTGGAAGGGCCGTTTGAGCTGATCGTGATGGCCAATGCGCTCAACGAGCTGTGGCGCGGAGCTCGCGATCCGATCGGCTCGCGCGTGACGTTCGTGCGCGGCCTGCTGGATCTGCTGGTGCCGCACGGCACGGTAATGCTGATCGAACCGGCGTTGCGGGATACGTCGCGCGACTTCCATCTGGTGCGGGACCGGCTGCTTGAGGCGGGCGCTTGCACGGTCTACAGCCCCTGCCTGCACGACCATCCCTGTCCGGCCCTGGTCAAGGCAGATGACTGGTGCCATGAAGAGCGGCCCTGGACGCCGCCGCCGATCGTGTCGGAGATCGATCAGGTTGTCGGGTTCATCAAGGATGCGCTCAAGTTTTCCTATGTGATCCTGCGCAAGGACGGAAAGACGATCGCCCCGCGGAGCCCAGACGTCTTCCGAGTCGTCAGCGAATTGCGGGAGATGAAAGGGGAGAAGCGGGCCTGGTTGTGCAATGAGACGGGGAGGCCCGAAATAGGCAGGCAGGATCGGTTGCGGTCGGAGTCGAATGCGCCATTCGACGACTGGCATCGTGGGGCGATCGTGCGGATCAGCGAGATCGTGAGAAAAACGAAAGATGGGCAGCAGAGTACGCTGGGAAGAATAGAGAAGTCGGCAGAAGTTGAGATAGTAAGACCCGCCTAATTAGGACAAGGGAAGGGCTCCCTGGCTGACTCGCTTGCTCGCGCAACGCGCGGTCGAAGACTCCCCTCGTTGGACGCGCGCAGTTGCGAGTCAGCCACGTCGCCTATTTTTAAAGAGTGGGGCGGGGACAGACCGCTCACAGGCCTGTCCCCGCCAACGCTTCGCCACGTTCTGCAGGCAACGCCGGTAGTGATAGTCCTGCAAACCTTGAATATCCCTACTTTCTTCCCCGAGCCTGTCCCCGCTCGGAAGGGGGTACGTATAACCTTCTTGCGCCGCCTTGAGAAAGCGCATAGGATTTGCCGCAATCCATCATTTACGGAAAGGATATGCTGATCAGCATATTCAATGGTTAGATTGCGTGTACCCGGTCAAGCTCGGATACGACGAAGCTGTACGGCGCATACGTGCGCTTATTCACAACGGGCATCACGCCGAGGCGCTCGTGACTTCAGTTTTTACTATCGAGAAGACTCTGCGCCGCGTCCTTCGAGCACTGGTAATCTTAGCAGGTTTCCCGTCAACGCAGGCGACTGTCCTCATGGGAAAGTTTGATGGGATGGACAAGGTGAAGCAGATTTGGGAGTGTTTTGATCCACAACTTGAGAAACTTTCCAACTTTGTAGCCCCTGCAACATTGCAGGCGATCGCCGAGACGCAAACGATGCGCAATAAGCTTGTCCATGGCAGTCAGGTCTTCGCCCTCGGTAAGTGTAAAGACGAGGCCGAACGTGCACTTCGCGCGCTGGATGATCTACGACAAACGATGGAAGATCGGTATGGCTACGATGGGTGGACCAAGATCAAAGCGCGAAAAACCAGCGCATTGCACTTGGACCCACGCGTAAAGGTTGCACGGAATCTAACCCCGGCTTCAACTCGGGCACGCGCAAGAGCGGCGCGCGCCCGTTAAGTGGAGCAATGCTTTGTTGTCAGTTGATCAAATAAGAAGATGATCGATACCGTTCTTGGTTGGTTATTCAAGATTGCAAGTCTCATGCGACACGTTCGTGTTCGCACGCATCGTGCGTACCTGCCAACTAATACAGACTGCTATTTCATCAATGTCACAAATTTATCCCCGCAGAGGGATGCTGAAATAACTCACGTGTGGATGGCTTCTGACCCTGAAGTACATGTCTTAAATTCGCAGAGGCCGTTACCGCGCCGTCTTCGCCCCGAAGAGTCCTGGGAAACATGGATTCAGGTGGATAGATTACCCGAAAATGTTCGTGAGACCGCCCATGCGCTTGCACGTGTTCGACTTTCTACCGGCAGCGTCATTAAGTCTAAACGTAACGAGAATGTTCCACCAATCGGTTCCATCCCTGGCAGCTAACTAGATGTTCAAACGAAGAAAAATAATGGGGTCTGCCCCCTTAAGTCCATCTCCGCGCGGTTCGTGGCTGACCGCCAAATCGTTAGGCTGAGTAAAGAGAGGAACGAATCACATGTCGCAAGCCGAGTTTGATGTCTTCTGCCCAAGTTGCAACATGCTCGTTGCTGCAAAAGTTGTGGCGGAAGGAAATGGTGGATTCCGAAGAGATGCGGTTAGCCCGCTTGATGCAGTTGACGCTGAGTATCACGGAGAGCACTACTACGTCTGTCTGTGCGGTCGGTGCAGTCAGCCATTCCTAATTCGTCAATCGCTTTTCGGGGTTCCCGCAGAATTCGAGACCATAACCGACGAGAAGATTCTGTACCCCAGCGAGAAGAAGCTTCCGCTTGATGGTGTGCCCAATACAATAAAATCAGCTTACGATCAGGCCGCACGTTCCTTTTCCGCTTCACTATTCGAGCCGTGCGTACTAATGTGCCGAAAGTGTCTTGAGGCAACTTGCAGGAACCTCGGTGCCAAGGGGCGTGACCTCAACTTCAAGTTGCAGAGCCTATTTGACGGGGGACACATTGATTCTCGGCTTCTGAACTGGGCGCACGAAATTCGGTTAATTGGAAACGAAGCCGCACACGATCCTGACACCAAAGTAACGAAGCACGATGCACGAGATGTCCTTGACTTCACTGAGGCTATCCTGATCTATGTCTTCTCTCTCACATCCCGCTTCGAGGCATTCCGTGCCAGGCGCGCCTCAGACAAGCTATGAAGATAGATAAAGGGTGGTGGGGAGTCTCTTTTTAAACCTGCGGTAAAACCTTTAAGGCTTGTTCAAGAGGAAATTAGGCCCCAGAAAATGTACTCTGACCCTGATACTCCTGATACTCCAAAAATGTCCCAGGCAAAAGTATTTCTCGATACGGCCGCAGTGAAACATTCGATCCGTTCGCGGACAGTTCTTCGTCCCAAGCGGCAGACTATGACTTGGGGCAACCAGGTGCACGAAGTCGTTGTTCATGACATCGTAGAGATAGACCCCACGGCAGATGTTACCGTTGAACCGCTGAGGACGGAGATTGATCTTCTCTCAGAGATCGCAAAGCGCGCGACGGCCGATGATATTGAACTGTTATGGAACATAGAATCCGAGATCGAATTCTTCGGGATTTATCCGTTAGGAGGCGGGGCTTCCGAACTTATAGATGCAGGGGTCACAATGGTGGAAGGTCCCGTGAAGTACGACCGACTTCTTACTCCCATGTCTCCGTTCTTAGGCGAAACGTGGCGGAGCATTCGGACGGACTTTCTGAGAGGACTCGATCATCCGCGTTACCATCAGTTGCAACGGGCTTGCGGTGCGCACCAAGGGGATCGGATTAACGAGAATCAGTTGGTTGATGCGTTTCATGTTTGGTGCGCCGAAGTCGCTGGCGCGTCACACTTTTTAACCACCGACCTGAAGCTAGTTCGGCTCGTCCGTGACCATAAGTCGGCCCCACCAAAGGTACGAGTTGTCACACCGTCCCAATTGCTTAGCGAGCTTGCCGCGAATGCTCAGAACAGCGCCTAACCTACACACGATGGCCGGCTAGCTTTGCACAATAAAATTGCTGGGGAAAAATAATGGATCAGACTGCTTGAGTGGGTTTACAATGTGTATGTCAGCAACAGCCTGTCAGACACGACTTCCGATTCGAGAGTTTGACCTTCCATTTGAAACCGACGCAGCATTGAGCGACCAACGTTGACGAAAATTTCTTCCTCAAAGAGATCATCTGGAGTAGGAAGATCGCAAAGCATCTCGCCCGATTTCTTTGTGCCGTCGATACTCAAAGCCACATACACGCCCCTAGACTTACACTGAAGTATCTCCTCAAACAATTCCTCTAGCCGGAACTGCTGCCCACCGTAAAGAATCGACTGGCTATGCCTATATGGTGGGTCGCAATAGATAAGATCGCCCTTCCGAGCTTTTTTCATCGCATCACGGAAATCCATCACAACAAAGTCTGTGGAGTGAATTCTCTCGTGCCACAAGTCTACTCGTCTGTTGAAGCTATCCGGTGTTATAGGCTCATGAACACCGCATGGTGTTGACATATATCCATCGGCTTGACGGAAGCGCACAACTCCGCCATAGCAGGAACGACATAGAAACAGAAGGTCGGCACCATTTGGGGCGCGATTGTACGATGCTTTGATTTTCTCGTAACCCTCATGCTTTCTCTCACCGTGTGCATTTTGCCAGCGTTCCCGATACCATTCCTTCAATTGTTTGGGGTTGGCTTTTAGCGTGAGCCATATCTCCATGAGTGGCGCGAAGGTGTCTGAAACAAGGGCATTGACTGGCGCGAGAGTAGCCAATACTCCCCCACTTCCTAGAAACGGCTCATAGTAGCGGTCAAACTTTTCTGGGAACGACCCAACTATTTCATAAGCGAATCTCTGCTTATTACCTACCCATTTCAATAGCTGGGTAGTGAATGGCCGGATGTACTTATGAGGGGCATCCTTAAAGAGTATGTGCTGCATCATTGAAGTCGCGTCCCCCAAGAACTTTTGCCTGCATAACAATATCCGAATTTGGGATATTCGTCAATAGAATCTATAGTGCTGCAATGCGCAGGAGTAGGGAAACACAGAAACGCAAAGTACGGGAGCTTCTTCGCGACCTTCGTGAAGCGGCGGGGCTCCGACAGGTCGATTTGGCCGCACGTCTGAAGAGGCCCCAATCCTTTGTTAGCAAGTACGAGTCCGGGGAGAAGACCTTGGATTTTCTTGAGGTCAGGGAAGTATGCCGCGCCTTGGGTGTGCCTCTGGCCGACTTCGTGCGTCGTTACGAGGAAGCGCCGGATGAAGGCTGATCCTAAATTCGCAACACTTCCGAAATCCTTTTGGGCGGCTGTGCGGAGCGTTAGCCAAGAAGTCGGATACACGATACGAGGCAAAAGCCAGGTCAAGATTCCTACTGTTGGCGAGATCCGCCGATCATTTGAAAGCCTATGCTTGAATCCTGATCGCATTGGTGATGCAGAAACTCCAACTGATCTTGCAGCCATGCTGCTCGCATATTACGAACACCGGGCCAACGTTCTCAACAACTTTGTTGAGCCGCGTCTCATGGATGTTAAGCGTGCAAAATCAGAGTTCGGCGCATTAAAGAAAAAACTCAAGCCAACCTGCGCTATACCTTTGAACAAGCAAAAAGGGAAAAAGAAAGCGCCTGCATATTTCACTGGCATTATTAACATGCTGATAGAAGCTCACTCGAAAGGTCTTCCTTGTGACTTCGATCCTCGTGAACTCACGACAGTTACAAGGGACGGAATTCCGCTCCGGACGCTGGCGCGGCGCGTAGATGGCGCTTTCCCGAGCACGGTTAACCCTGTTGCAATATGGGAGGTCAAAGAATACTACTACACGACGACATTCGGTAGCCGTGTTGCCGATGGTGTCTACGAAACGCTGCTGGATGGTATGGAACTAGAAGAGCTTCGCGAACATGAAAGAATAAAGGTCCTGCATTACCTGATGCTCGATGCTCATTATACGTGGTGGGACTGTGGGAAGTCATACCTATGCAGGATTGTCGACATGCTGCATATGGGCTACACAGATGAAGTACTCTTTGGTTACGAAGTAGTTGAACGCTTGCCAGAGCTTGTTAAGAGCTGGGCAAGACTTGCTTCGAAGACGAAAGATCGGGCTTAGCAACGTATTGAGGATCGAGAAAAGAGGCGAGATTTTTTCCTAAATTTCTCCCCGATGATATTTGGCTATCTCCGAGCTGTTCAAAAAGACATTCCAGCGAGGCCACAGCGAGCGAGGGACCGAGGCATACTTTTTTCGGTATGTTGAGGTTCCGAGTGATGCGAGAACGAAGCTGGAGGTCTTTTTCAACTGCCGCTAATCTGCTTCCGGTTCGGACCCGCCATGCTTGTGAGTAACCTTATCCTCGTTGAACAGCTCGGCCATTTCTTCGGCGATCATGTCGCGGTCGTTGGGGACGGAAACGAGGGGAATCTCCTTGCGGCCCTTGGGCGGACACGCAGGGGCGTCGGGTTCGGGAGGGTGCTTGGGTTTCTTCGAATCGCTCATGCAATCACTATACACCATCTAATGAACATCGGCTCTATTCAAATGTTTCCAGCGAGGATTTCTCCGGAAACTGATGCAGGCAGGCCCTGCAGGTGACGAAGTAGTAGGCTTCCCGCACCGACAGGACGATCCGGAAATCCAGGTCCACGCCGTGTTTCTCGCATTTCGGGCAGGGGATGGTCTTCATCAGATAGGGAATGTCCGGCTGGGTCCGCTGGTAAAACTCCATGTCCGTATGCACCGGGAAGGAGTAGCGGCACTGCTTGCACATCGCCTTGCATTCGCCGTCCGATTGCAGGGTCCGGCGGTCGACCATGAAGGTGCTGGTTTTGCAGATCGCGCAGCGAACGCCGCTCAGGCGGGATTCGACATGTTCTATCGCTGGACCGGCCATATTGGACTCCTGCGGAAGTATAGCGGCCTTTTCTTCCAATCCGCAACCGGCAGATCCGCCTTCGTGAGGCTTCGGCGGGATACCCGTTTTACATTTAGTCATCAGCAGGGGCGGGTAAAATCAGTCGCGCCGGCAATCGCGACCTCGCTATAATACCGCCCATGCATCATGTGACGGACTCGCTGCTGGTCGGCAACGTCGAGGACGCGAAGAATCCGCCTTCATTTGTTGAAGGCGTGTTGTTTCTCGCCAAAGAGCATGACATCCCGCCGCCGGACGGCATCCTATTCGCAAAGATTCCGCTGGTTGAATTCGGCCAGGCCGATCCGCAGCAGGTCTACGAGGCGGTGGCCTGGCTAGAACGGCATGCTCCCAAAAAGAAAGTCATGGTCTGCTGCCGCGCGGGAATGGGCCGGTCCGTCTCGATGGTGATCGCCTATCTCTGC
>Ga0155849_1119_pt1 | contig 31349 bp, 32 predicted proteins | sample RifCSPlowO2_01_FD_107503 | JGI IMG/M metagenome (GOLD analysis project Ga0155849, IMG submission 107503) | Nitrospirae bacterium RIFCSPLOWO2_01_FULL_62_17
TCGCTCCAGCGTGCCCTGATACGCGGTGACGATCCTTCCCATTTCTCCTTGATATTGGCGGAGCACCGCCATGACGTCTTCGGGGTCCGCGCTGTCCGCGAACGCGGTGAAGCCCCGCAAGTCGATGAACAGCACCGTGATCTCTTTCCGACGGCTCTTGAGCAGCTGCTCGGACTGCCCTGATGTTAACAAATCCGCGACTTGCGCGGGCAGGAACCGTTTGAGCTGTTCCTGCTGCAAGGCAAGCAGTTCGCGCTCCTGCGCGCGGGCCTTGATCAAATTTCCGACGCGGGCGAACACCTCGTGCTCGTCGAACGGTTTGGCCAGGTAGTCGTCGGCGCCCGCCTCCAGCGTCTCGACGCGGGCATCCGTGCCGGCCCGCGCGGTCAGGAAAATGACCGGCGTGGAGCGCAGCTGTTCGTCGCTTCGCACGGCCTTGAGCAGGTCGTCCCCGCTCATCCTGGGCATCATGGCATCGGTCAGGATCATGTCCGGCTTGTGCGCCCTCGCCAGCTCCCAGGCCTCGGCGCCGTCCTTCGCGAGCATGACGCGGTAGCGGCTGCTGAGGATCCGTTCCAGGTAGCGGCGCATGTCGGGGTTGTCGTCCGCCGCGAGCACCAGGGGAAGATTGCCGTCGGATGCCGGTGGGGCGGCGGCTTGCGCGGGGGCTTCGAGGCCGTCGCGATACGCCTCCGGGACCTCGAAGACGTCTTCGTCTCCGAGATTTTCAATGATTCCAGGCGGCTTGCCCGTGCGCGGCAGGGTGATGGTGAAGGTCGAGCCACGGCCGACGATGCTGTCGACAGCCACCCGGCCCCCGTGGGTGGCCGCGACCTCCTTGACCAGCGCCAGCCCGATCCCGGTACCCTCGTAGCGTCGCGTCGCGCTTCCCTCCACCTGGGTAAACCGGTCGAAGATCTGGTCCAGGTGTTCGCGTGGGATCCCGATGCCGTTATCCTCCACCGTCAGCTCGACGCTGTCCGGTTTCTCGGTCAGCCCGATCCAGACCTGGCCTTCCTCGGGATCGCTGAATTTGAAGGCATTGGAGAGGAGGTTGTAGAGGACTTTTTTCATCTGCCGGAGGTCGGCGTCGATCGGAACCAGCCCGCTCATGCCTCGCAAGTGAACCCGCCGCCGGCCCGAGGATTCGAAATTGGCCGCCACGTTCCTGACCAGCGCGCACAGGTTGAACCATTGCTTTTTGGTCTGCGCGCGGCCGCTGTCGAACCGCGCAAGGTCCAGGAGTTCATTGATCAGGTACAGCAGGCGGGACGCGTTTCGAGTCCCGGTCTGGGCGAGTTCACGGCTTTCCGGCGTGGGCGCGAGCCTGCCCAGCGTCCGGAACGTCCCCAGGCACAGGGTCAAGGGAGTCCGGAGCTCGTGGCTGATGTTGGCGAAGAACTCGCTTTTGAGGCGGTCCAGATCGAGCAGCTTCTGGTTCGTCGCCTCGAGTTGCTGGCGGGCCTGGCGCTCCGAGACTCGCGCGCGGAACTCGTTGTGCTGCACGCGCTCGTAGAGATAGACCGAAAACAGCACCGCGACGCAGGTCCAGACCAGGAAAAAGGAGTTTTCGATGGCGGCATTGACCGCGGCGGCATCCGGCGGGTGAACGTAGAAATTGGACCCGTAGTACGAAATCAGCACGACCAGTTGCGCGAACAGGTGGCTCGGCCAGGAAATCGGAACGATCACGCCCGCGGCCAGGAACACCAGATTCAAGCCGTTGTAATACTGCGCGCCGAATCCGCCCAGCTCGACCGTCATCTGCACGATGCAGAGGTTCCCGACCAGGACCCACAGGATCAGCAGCGCTTCCGGCGTGACCAGCGTGAGGCCGCGGATCAGCATGAAAAAGCAGATGATGAGCCCGAGCTCGAGATAGGCGCGAATCTCCAGCAGGGGCCGGAGGTGTTCGCGATGGAGCAGGACGTCCGCGGCGACGAACGCCAGATTGGCCGTCAGCCCGAGATAGTACAGCACTCTGAGACGTTCACGCGCGAACCGGCTGCGCCAGGTCTCGTAGCTGTCCGGCAGGTCCGTGTCAGGGGGAGCGGCGGGCTTGCCGGCTGTGGGGGCGCCTGGAGCCGGCTGCGCCTCGATGGGCTGAGGCAGGGACTGTGCCATCAAGATCCTCCGAGGTCCAACGATACCCAGCGTGATGGGTGATGTGAGACTGAAGGATGTCTAGGAGGCTAGACTTTCACTCCATTCGTGTCAAGCGCGGGATCCGGGCCTGTTTAACATCCTGGACGGGTTACTCGGCGGAGAACAGCGAACCCAGAATATGGTAACCCCCGTCCACGTAGATGACTTCGCCGGTGATGCCCCGGCCCAGCGAGCTGAGCAGAAAGAGGGCGGTGTCGCCGCATTCCGACTGTTCCGTCGCGTGGCGCAGGGGCGCGAATTCGCGGTGATGGTCCACCATCTTGCTGATGCCGGCCACGCCGCGCGCCGCCAGGGTGCGGATCGGACCGGCCGAAATCGCGTTCACGCGGATGTTGTTGGGGCCGAGATCGTGCGCCAGGTAGCGGACGGAGGATTCCAGCGCCGCCTTGGCCACGCCCATCACATTGTAGTGCGGGACCACGCGCTCGCTGCCCAGATAGGTGAGGGTGACGACGGAGCCGCCCTCGGTCATGAGCGGGGCGGCCGCCCGCGTGACGGCGATCAGCGAATAGGCGCTGACGTCCAGCGCGGTCGCGAAGCCCTTCCGCGTCGTGTTGACGAACTGCCCCGTGAGCTCCTCGCGCGGGGCGAAGGCGACCGAGTGGACGAGGAAATCGAGCTTGCCGAATTCCTTTCCGACCTCGTTCAGAAGCGCGTCGATCTGGGCGTCGTCACTGACGTCGCAGGGAAAAATCCTGGAGCCGGGAACCGTCCTGGCAAGCTCGTCCACGTTTTCCTTCAGCCGCTCGCCCTGGTAGTTAAAAAAGAGCTGCGCCCCCTCGCGGGTCGTGGCCTCCGCGATCGCCCAGGCGATGCTGTGCTTGTTGGCGACCCCGACGATCAGTCCCTTTTTGCCGTCCATCAGCCTCATGCGGTCCGCTCCTTATCTGGCGGGCTGGTTCCCCCGACCGGGCGCCAAGATACCATGATTCACGGCCCAAGTGAACCCTCCGGAAGCGGCTGTTGCGGGACATCGGCCGGAAACGTAGAATGTCCCCGTTTTGCGTCCGTTTTGTTCAGGGCGTGGCGAGGGGAGTCATGCGGATTCTGACCACATTGAGCGCGGTGCTGCTGGCCGGCGCGCTGGCCGGGTGCGCGGATCCCAAACAAGACCTTTACTACGAAACCCACGAAATCAAGAACCTGACCGTGATTCTTCTGGACGACAAGGCGCTGCAACGGCGCTGGCAGTACGTCTCCGGGCAGCCGGCGAGCAGGACCATCAAGTTCACGGTTGCCGGCAGCCAGATCAGCATGGCGGACACGGTCAAGGGCTTCTTCGATTACAAGACGAACACGATCTATTGCACCAAGGACAATTTCGACGTCTGCGGGCACGAACTGTTCCATGCCATCATGGGCCGCTTCCACGAGGAACGGTGACCGGTCTCGGGCGCAGGGGTGTGAGGCATGAATCCAGACGAACGGGAGCCGTACATCCGTGAGCACATCGCTGAACTCGCCGGAGAATCCTTCCCGGACGATGTCGGTCCCTGGCGCATCCTGGAGATCGCCCACCACGGCGAGCACAGCACGGTGGCTTTCGAGGAGCCGCCGCACCCCGATCCGCGCGTGAGCCATCGGTTCAAGCTGATTCTGTCGTTCGGGTCGACACTGCCTCCGGAAACGGTGGGCGGCTATGAGTTCCATAACCAGGCGAAGAACTGGCGCCTGCTGTTCGGCGTCGATTCCATGCAGTAGGGCAGGCGATCGGAAAGATGCAGGAGGCCACCCGGCCGGCCCCCCTCCACCGGCGGTTCCCGCAATGCTGGATGCCCCCCTGAATAATAGTTGCATAAAGGCCCCCGGGGTCATGGTATGCTGTTCGTGGACGTATAAGCCTCGCTGACTGTCCCATCCCTCGCGCTTCCGACCTCCTCCCAGCGCGACTGATTCCCCAGTCTCCGCCGCTTCAACGCCGGAGCCGCTCGCAATACAAGAGGCCGTGGTGTTGCATGCCGGCCGCAATTGGCTCCACAAGGGAGATACATGACCTGCCCTCGTTGCCGCGGTCTGATGATCATCACCGCATTGATGGACGTGGGACGCTCCACGGACCGTCCTTCCGGATGGCAGTGCCTGATGTGCGGGGAGATCACCGATCCCGTCATCGCCGCCAACCGGAAAGGGCACTGCGAGCCGGTACGCAATGGCGCGCGCCCGCCCGGCTCGCCAACGGTGTCCGGCAACAACGTCAAGCGCAAGCGGGCGGGCCTCTGAAACCGGTTTCGTGCACGATCGTGGAAACGTCAACCAACCTCGGAGTACGGAGTAAAGGAGATCACACCATGAAGACCCAACTCATTACACGCACCATCCTGATCGCCCTGCTGGCGCTGATTCCCTGGATTGCCGCGTCATCCGCCGAAGCGGCCGGGAAAACGCCGAAACCATCCGCTCCGCCGACCCAGTCGGAAGGGCGCAGCATCGTGGCGTCGGGCGCGGTCGAAGACTCGCAGGAGGCCTGCCTGGCCAGAATTCCCAAGGACGCCACATCCGGCCAGCGCATGATCGCCGAACAAAGCTGCAATCGGGACCAGACGTCCAGGCAGTCGATCCAGGACGTACCGGGCCGCTAGGCACAGGAGGCGTGACGACCATGAGCGAAGAAAAATCGGGAAAGGCTGCCGTCGGATCGCCCTGGATCAGGATCCCGAACGGGACCAAGGTCCGGCACAAGGCCGAGGGGAAGGACGGCGTCGTGGACGGCTTGACGGAAATCGTCGAGGGGCCCGGCCGGAATCCGGACGGGCGGACGCAGTATCGCATCGATGTGGCGGGGGCGCCCGCCATGCACCTGGCGGCCGAGGACGATCTGGTGCTCCTCACGGACAAGGCCGGACTGGTCCTCATCCTCAAGCAACAGGAAGGGTATCGTCGCCGCATCACGGAGCGGCTCCACGCCACATTCGCCGCTGACCGGTTCGTGGTCTTGAAGTGACCGGGCCATTCAACGCGGACGGATCGGCCATAGCAGAAGGAGAGACGATGAAAACGGAGATCATGCGGAAGATCGTGATCAATACCAGCTTCGAAGATTTTTGCCTCAGCCACGCGGCATTTCTCCGCCTGCGCGAACTAGGGCAGAAGGATGCGCTGCAGGAGGTTGACCTGGGAGCGTACTGGCCCCAGGCAGCCGCTCCGCAGGAGCCGAGCCTGAACCGCTGCGGGCGGGAGGTTCCGAGGGACGATCGGCATCTGGTCCGGGTGGTGGAGGAACTGGGCATGCGGGCCAACGGGCATGCCGCCTCGCTCAAGATTGTGGAAATTCCCTCCGACGTCACGTGGAAAATCGAAAAGGTCGGGGGACAGGAGCGCGTGAGCGAAGCGCACCGCATCTGGGGCTAGCGTGCCTCGAGCCTGTCTCCTCCCCGATGGGCCGGTGCGTGACAAGGCGGTCATGGCTGATACCTGCTATTACAAAGGAACGAAGATCCTCCTCGTGTTGCGCCGGAACGCCCGCGGGAAATGGGCGTGCCAATTCACGATTCCGGGATTAACGGTGCCGGCAGCCGGGAAGTACGAAGGCCATCCGCCGAAGGAATACGAAACGGAGCTGGAAGCGGAAACGGCTGCATTCGAGCGCTCGAAGAAGATTCTTGACGCGTCACATCAGGGCACGGGCGAGAGCGGGTTTCTCCGGAAACAACACGGGTAAATAGTCAACAGACACCCTTTGAGGCGTGGTATATTGAGTTATGTCGTACTGAGCTCGCTGACTGTCCTATCCTCGCGCTTCCCGCTTTCTTCCCGGCGCGCCCGATTCCCCAGTCTCCGCCGCTTCTACGCCAGAGTTTTTCGGCAGCGCCGCATGCTGCATGGTGTGACCGCCAGGGCCGGAGCCCGTCCGATGGTCCGAGCCCGTTCGGATGCATGGAGATGCCGCGGACCGCTCGCGAACATCCGTCATCTGCGAGGAAGAACTCGATATGATCTACTACACGTGCATGCTCGTGCTGGTCGGATTGGTTACGGCAATCCTGGGATTCGACGGGGTGAGTGCGGTCGCGATTCAAATTGCCGCGATCCTGTTCGTGGTCGAGATGGTGATGTGCCTGGCGACGGGACGCACCGTTGAGGCTCCGTGACCGGCGAATGCCGGGCTGTCCAGCCGGCAGAAACCCGGGAGAGTATTCGTTCATTTAACGTACGACTATCAGAAGGAGGATCCAATGGCAGACGAGAGAGGGTTTTCAGCAGGAGCAGCGGGCCTGATCTTTTTGATCGGGGGACTGGCCGGGGCGGCGGCGGCGCTGTTGCTGGCGCCACAATCCGGTCGTGAGTCGCGGGAACAGTTGCGGCGGTATGCGCGGCGCACGGAAGAGAATTTTCATGAGCTGGCCGATAAGGCCACCGAGGCCCTGGGTCGGGCGGTGGATGCGGGACGCGGGGTCATCCAGGAGAAAAAGTCGGTCCTGTCCGGTGTGTTCGAGGCCGGTCGCGACAATATTCGGCAGAAGTACGAGGAGTTGGCCGGCGAGAAGAAGGGGTGACGGTGAACGAACAAGTGGTGATCGGCCAGGAGGAAGAGGAGCGGTCTGCCGGCAGCAAGGACGGCACGAATCCGGGCGACAGGCATCACGGCAGCCTGCACCAATGCTTCGCTCCCAAGTGGAAGTGTCTGCGGAAAAATGATCACTGCGGAAAAGGAGACGCGCAATGACAGCCGAAGAGCAAATGGTGAAGATGACGACGGCGATCAAGCAGGCCATCAAGGTGATGGGGGACCGGTTCGGGTCCACGGAGGAAGAGGTCGCGAGGGTCATTCAGGAACTGAAGGCGTCGCTGCAGGGCGCCGCGTAACCGTGTCCCCGAGGCAGAGGAGGAGCGCATGAAAAACCAGCCGCGGATCTACCTGCTCACGATGAATTCGCCGTCCCACAAAGCTCCCCGGCTGTGGACGGGGAGGAGCATCCACGCATTGCGCCGCTGTTCGGCCAAGCAGGTCGGCAATGCGCTGGTTGAGATGCAGCAGAGCGTGGACGATCTGCAAAAAGACATGAGCACGTTGAGGTACGCGAAGGCATCGGGGGCTCTATCAACAAAAGGGGTGGAACGACCATGAAAAATGACAACGCCAAGTCTCCCAAGGAGCATAGCGACCGGAAAACCGACACCGTGCGCAAACGGGGCAGCGCGCGCGCGCCGCAACGGGCCGGCGACGGCCTGACGTGCAGCGAAGCCCAGGTGGAGGCTCTGCTGTCCGAGGGCGAGTCAACCTAGGCGCCTGCGCACAGTCCCGGAAAGCTGTTCCTCCCCTGGACGCATCACGCGTCGGTCCCTGCACGGGCGGGGACGACTGTCGCCGTCGGCGGACGACTCGCGCAATGATGAATGTCCCCCTGCCCGCTCCTTAATCAATGATTTTCATTTGTGGATTCCAGACGATTTCCCACAAATGGCCGTCAGGATCCTGGAAATAACCGGCATAGCCGCCCCAAAAGGTCTCTCCGGCTGGTTTGGTGATGCTGGCGCCCGCTCGTTTCGCCTGCGCCATCACCGCGTCAACTTCTTCCGTGCTGCCGACGTTATGGCCGATGGTGCACTCGGTCGGGCTGTGTGGAGATTGGGAAATGTTCGCGTCCCAGGCGATGTTCTCGCGGGGCCAGATGGCCAGCATCAGCCCCGGCTGCAAATCGAAAAAGACCACCCCGCCACGCTCGAACTCCGCGCCGACAATCCCCTCCGTCGGAAAGCCCAGCCCGTCGCGATAAAATCGAAGCGAGCGTTCCAGGTCGTCCACGCCGATCGTCATGACGGTAACGCGCGGTTTCATGCGGAGCCTCCAAATTCTGGCGGCATTGTAGGCTTCCATGCCGGGCAAGGGAAGGGCTGCATGGGAGATTTCGCCGGACGCGCGGGGAGTGGGGGCATGGGCGTCGTTCGTATCTCGTGAAGCGTCGTACGCTGGCGGTGGGGCGTCAGGGGACGTCCGTCGCCATCGGCGGGTGTCTCGATCCAACGGCAAAAATGGAATATACTAAATGCATGAACTGGATTTTTGGCGCGACATTAATGCTGATGTTGGCGATGGGGCTCCCGGCGTTCGCGGAGGAACCGCAGGCGCTGTCGGAGGAGCAGATCGCCGAACATGCGAAAGGCGCGTGGGAGAGCGGCGCGGTCAACGCGGCGCTGGAGATCCTGGACGCATGGATTCAGGAGCATCCCCCCGCGCTCGCGCTGCACAAGTTGCGCGGCGATATTTTATCCACAACCCGCCGCCCCCGGGAGGCAGTGATGGCCTACGAGACGGCGCTCGCCGGGAAACCGGCCGCGCTGGATGTCCGGTGGGCGAAGTGGAGCGTGTTGACCCGTTCGGGGCAGGAGGAGGAATCCATCGCCGAACTGCGGCGCATCGCGCAGATCGATGCCGGGAATCCCCTGGTTCATTTGCGGCTGGCGCAGGAACTCCGGAAGCTCGACCGCCTGGAGGAATCGCTCGAACCGTACAAGAAGGCCGTGGAACTCGCGCCGGAGCTGCTGAGCTGGCGGTTGGGGATGGCCCGGGCGCGATTCGATCTGCTGGACTATCAGGGCGCGGACGAGGAAGTCCAGTACGTGTTGCAGCGGGTGCCGCCCGGTTCCCCGCTGGAGCTCCCCGCCAAAAATTTCCTCTCCGTGATCTATGGATCCATGGAGCGGGGCCGGCGCTTTGATCCCTATCCGCCGTCGCAAGTGACCCCGGAGAAGCGCAAGGAATGGGCCCTGATGCGCGCCGACGCCTGGAGATTGTTCGAGGCGGGACGGTTTCAGGAGGCCGAGCCGGTCTACCGCAAGCTGCTGGCCCTCAACCCCAAGGATCCTCTCGCCACCCATCAATTGGGAGTGATCCTGATGAAGCTGGGCCGGTGCAAAGAGGCGCTGGACGTATTCGGGAACCTGTTCAACCTCGATCCCGGCGAGGAAGACTATGCGGATACGGTGTTCCGCATGGGCCAGTGCCTGGTGGAACTGGAACGGTGGGAGGAGGCCTTCGTCCATTTTCAAACGCTTTACGACACGGCCGTCGAATTCGAGGAACGCTACAAGAACGTCGCAATCCCCCCCGGCACGCGCGTGCTGGACAAGGAGAAACTGGGCCGGTGGCTGGAAAAGGTCCGTCCCCATGTTTCCAAGGAGGTCGCGGACAGCCTGCGGACAAGAATTCCTTCCGGTCCGCCGGCCCGGTCGGAGGACGATCTGTTCGCCAAAATAGCGGCCGAGCCGATCAAGCCCCAGAAGCCGCTGGACACGCGGGCGTCGCTCATGGGCCGGGACGCCGATTTCAGCTGGTTCCGGTTTGTCATTCCGGCGGGTCAGGTCATGCGGGATGATTTTCCCACCGGCGAGCATGACTTTATTCCCATCAATCCGGGGGACAGCCTGCCCGCGACGCAGAAGGAGATCTACCTGGTGTTCGGATTGGTGTCGGCCTCGTACGATGCGGTGCCCCTCACCGCGCAATGCATGCTGGAAACATCCGAGGCGACCGGAGAGCCGCGCATTCTGGCGCAGGACCGGGTCGTCATGTCCATGAGCGACCAGTCCGGCTATTTCATGCTGTCCCCGCCGAAGGCAGGATGGACGTCCGGCCTCTACCGCTGCGGCCTGTTCGAAGGGGAGCGGACGTCCGCCTACGCGCAGGTGGATGAAGTCCGGTTCCGCATCCTGAAACCAAAAGACAAGAAAGCCTGACCCGCAGGCCTGACCGTCCGCCGTCATCGGCGGGCGTCTCACAAAATTCTGAATGTCCCCATTTCTTCTCTCTGCTCAGGCGCGAGGCTTGTGTTGCGCAATCGCCGCATCCACGAGTGCGAACAGCGCGATCAACACGAGCAGCGCGCCGCCCGCAAACCACCCCATCGGCCAGAGCTTCCATACATGGTCGGTCAGCCCGGCCACGAGTCCGATGACTCCGCAGACAAATCCCAGCACCGCGCCGATCCGGCCGATCAGGGTACGCTTGCATCCGACAGGCATGAGGCACCTCCTTGGTCAGTGAATTGCCTGAAAGGCTAGGCCGACTGCAGGGAGGAGTCAAGCGGACGCGCGGGATTGGAACAGGGCGTCGTTCGTGAAGCGTGAAGCGTCGTTCGTTGGCGGCGGAGTCAGGGGAGGATCGTCCGTCGCCATCGGCGGGCAGTCAGGCTGTGCGGTATTATCTGGAAAGTGTTGCGAGGATATGAGCATGAACGTAGAATGTCCTCACGTCCCCTGCGCATCTTCCGAACCCCGTCAGGAGGAATCCATGAGCGCGATCGACAATCATCATGTGGAGGCGATTTTACTGCCGGATGGAAAATGGTACGCCATCGCGGAAAAATCGTTTACGATTGATACCTACGAGTATACGGAAGAGGGAAAAACCTTCATCGCAGGATGCCAGCCGCAAGGCATCGCGGCGCTCGGAGCCACGTGGAAGGATAACATGGGGAAGCATTTCACCTGTCCGCTCACGGCCATCCTGGCGGTCAGATTCACCTGAAAATTTCCATAAACAGCTCATCCAGCGTCAGCAACCACGTGGGAGCGGGGGCAGGGCGTCGTTCGGGGGAACGAAAAAGTACTCTGACCCCTGTTTCACAGCCCTCTGGAGCCCTGCCGTCACTCGTCGAGGCTCGGGCGAAGGAGGAACGGTCCATAGACCACGGCGAATAGCAGATAGGCGCCGCTCCATCCAACCGCAGCCAACCCAAGTATGAGATTGCTCGGAAGGCCAGTGGTCGGTCCTATCACTCGCAGGAGCGCGCCCAGGTTGACCAGCATATAGATGAAGACCGTCAGAGGACCTGCGTGCCGGGAGCGTCCCGTATGGCCTAGGCTGGCGCGGGTCATCACTGCCAGAGTCATCACGCCCACTGCGCCGGTTGTGAGCGTGTGCACCGCATCCTCTTTCGGCAGACCAGTCCCGAGAATCGAGCATCCCAGTGCAAGCAGCGACATCGCCAGCCAGCCATAACCCAGATGCAGGATCAGCACCAACGGCTCACGCCACGTGATCCAGCCGTGCCAGCGCGACAGACGGCCCAGATTGGCCAATCCGCCCGCGACCAATATCCAGCCTGTCACCATGGCTTGCGGCTGAACGGTCCAAGCGACCGCGGCGATTCCGACGAGAAGGATCGACAGGTCATCGAAACGGGAAAAGGCCGCAGGCTGCTCGGGCCTGCCGTGCTCAACCAGGAAGTCGCCGGTAAAGCCAGGAGTGACGCGCCCACCGATAAGCGCCAGCAGCACCATGACCAGCGCGAGAGCCATTCGCTCGGGAAGATCCGTCGCCGCGCCGCTCAGAGCCAGCACGTGGAACAGGATGCCGGCACCGGCATACAAACTGATCAGCCCTCCTATCGGCGCACGAGACCAGCTCTTCCCTGCTGCAATTTCTCGCCAGACAAGCCCCGCCACCGTGATAAGAAAAGCCGCATCAACGGCGGCAGACACGAGGGGCGTGAGCCATGCGATGGCGGTGAGCAGGCGTCCTGCCAGCCATAGGGAAAATAGCAGCAGCAGCTGGTTTCCTCTGATCGGCGGTCGATCGGTCCAGTTGGGGATGGCCGTAAGCAGGAAGCCAGTGATCACCGCGGGCAGAAAGCCGAAGACCATCTCATGCACATGCCAATCCCGCGCCGGATAGAGAAATCCCGAGTCGTCGACTCCGGCAAGAGTCAGAATCCAGGCAGGGACCGCCACGCCGGCAAACAGCGCCGCACCAAGAAAAAACGGTCGGAATCCATACGAGAAAAAAGCGAGTCCCCTGTAACCGGATCGCTCGTTCGCCGTGTCAGTCATAGATCCTCTCGACCTGCTCCCGGTTGTTGTACTGCTTGCAAGAGACAGGAAGGCTAGGCTGACTGTGGGAGGGAGTCAAGCGGACGCGCCCTTCGATCGCTCGACCCAGAGGCTCTCGACGGGCAGGCTCAGGGCAGGCCCTTCGACGCGCTCAGGGTAAACGGGGGTGGGGGAGGAGGGGCGTGCGAACCGTCCGTCGCCCTCGGCGGGCGGCTACATGAGGGATGTCCCCATTTACTTGTCCCGGGCAAAAATCTTCACGGATTTTGTGACGGTTTGAGTCAGCGCATCCCGTTCCTGAAAAGAATAGGCCAGGAATTTGAGGCCGACCCGATTGCCGTTGACCCCCATAACCGTTGCGAGCTGCTGCGGTGTGCTGTTGGGTTTCCCGGCTGTGCTGGCGGGAAGATTCAATTTAATGACGAGCCCTGACCGGAGGTTTTGCTTTGTGTCTAGCGTGCAGCCGTACAGCGACATGTCGGTCAGCATTCCTTCGCCTGAGACCTCGTTGCTCTCAAAGGTCACAGGAATCTGTACAGGCACCCGAAGGGATTTGCGGCGCTGATCCTGGCCCGAGGAGGACTGTCCTCCCTGCTGTTTTATCCGGAAACGCTTCTTGCACGCCTCGCACTGGAAAGGGTGAAGGGAAATCAGAGTCGCGAGCGTATCCATCAGGCTTGCAGGCGGGACTCGTGTGACGAACGGGCTTTCACAGAACGGACACAGTGTTTTCGTCGTCGCCATCGTGCTAATCCTCCCAGTCGAATATAGCACAGCCTCCCTGATCCGTCTCCGGTCGTTACAATGCCTTCTAAAGGTTGGGCAAGGCCTAGCTGACTACAATAGGAGTCAAGCGGACGCGCCCCTCGACAGGCTCAGGGCAGGCGGGGGTGGGGGAGGCGGGCTATCCGATCGTCCGTCGCCATCGGCGGGCGTCTCACGCAATTCTGAATATCCCCATTTTCTTCCTCCTGAATGTCCCCATTATCTTTCCCTCTACTTGGGTTTCCAGCTTCGGATCGTTTCCAGAAGTTTTAATGCCAGTCCTTCGGCCTTCGGCGGTGTCGCCGGTCCCGCAGGCTGGCCGGAGGCGGGAGCCGCGTCGGAAAGCGCGGCAACGAGACATTCCTCCGCCTGGCATTGGATCCGCGTCGGTTCATGTGCCAGCAGCAGGCCAAAATTGGCCACCAGTTTCTTGTGCAGGCCGCTGGATTCGAACGTGCTCGCCGCGATGTCGTTGTCCCAGAGATCGATGCTGAACGCGCGATCCCCTTCCTGTCCGACCAGCCAATACGCGCCCTTGAAATCACGCTGCTTGGACAGGAACGGCAGCACCCGTTCCTTCCAGATGGCTGTCGCCCGCGATTTGCTGCCGGGGCTCAGTTGATAGATGACCATGCCCGCCCAAACCGACATCGCGACTTACCTTCCTGCCCGACCACCGAAGAGATGCACAGATGCTCAGGCTTGTGAGTTGAAGTGGTGACGCGTGTTCCTTACCCGATTCCACTTGGATGGGTAACTCTGAACACGTGCTGAAGGAAGGGTAGGCCGATCACAAAATGGAGTCAAGCGGACGCGTGGGGGAGGGGGAGGGGGTACCGAAGAGCGTATGGCCTAATCGTCTAAGAGCCTATGGCATATGGCTTATAGCTCAGACGAAACAGGGGCGTGAAGACCGTCCGTCGCCATCGGCGGGCGTCAGGCTAGTTGATGATCTCAAATTCGCCCGTGACCGCATGACTCGGTGCATTTTCTCCCCACATTCTGAACATGATAGAAAATGTGTTGAGGTTGGGAGGCGCGAAGACATCTATGGCATACCGAGATGGCGTTTGAGAGGTGTTATAAGGTGGCATATCCATAACAGAGAAGCCGCCGATTTGCAGAATGTTTGGGTCCTTTGAGCGCTGTCCTTGACCGTGTTCACTCAGGGCCACGTTGGCTGGTGTCGCTGAGGCGCGTAAGATGGGACGTCGCGCGGTCGCATCACCAACATTTTTTACGCTCAGCACGAGTTCCACGACACGTTGTTCATTCGCCCGCACCCGGATGCGCACTTTACTCAGTGCGTCTTCCGGGATTGAGCCGAGCGCAAACTCAAACTTGGGCTTCTGGGCGAGCCTGCGGATTTCTTCCTCTTGCTGCTGGCGGACTAATTCGAGATGCGCGGAAGCAATTTTAAGATTCTCGTCTAACAGCTGTTGTTGTTTTTGAGCCGTGCCGACGACAGACTCAATCGCCTTTCTGCTGGCGTCGAGAGCGGCTCGCTGTTCGTTGCCTGCCTCTCTGGCAACGTTGAAAGCTGCCAGCGCTACGAATAGCGCCACCAGTGAGATGAACAAGAGCGAGAGATTGAGCAGGAAGGTGATGACATCGAGAGGCACGGACATTTTGAACGAGGATGTCAGGTCCCGCAGATCCAATCGTGACAGCAAATAAAATGCGGCGACAAAGCCGATAGTGCCCACGATGGCTGCAAGAAGTAGTTTCATGCTAGTGAGTGTGGCTGGATCGCCGGCTGCAAAATAATGGGCGGACTCCATCATTCCTGACTTGATTTGTCAAGACCATGACACCACAAAGTGCAAAGGCATCGTTCTGGAGAAACGGCAGAACACGTTTTCTCATCAGTCTTGGAAGGCCGTACGCATGCCTACGGAGGCAAGGCTAGACCGAGCGTCTGGAAGGTGTCAAGGTTTGCGTTGGGAGTGTGGGAAAGGAGCGTCCGTCGCCAGCGGCGGGCGCCTCGCAAGATGCCGAATATTCCCGTGTTCTCCCCGGCTAAAAGAAAGGGTGCGGCGCGGCGCCAAACACCTGAGTCTTGGGAGCCTTCCCGCGATGCCCGCGCACGCGCCACATGCCGTTCTCGTTGACCATATGATGCACTTCACCGTACCAGCTGTCGATGTTGACCTGTTCCCCGGTCTCCTTGGAGATTGCCCACAGGCTCCCCGAACAGGTGACCTCGGCACTCTGCGGTTCACCCGGAACTGCGACAAAGCGGGAGAGAATATGGTTGCTTCTGAACTCCCGATGCTGCTGCAGGAGTTCCTCCCAGATCTTTCGCAACTCCTGTTTCGTCAGCCCGTGATAGCTGTATCCGTTGGAATAGAGATCCATTAACTCGTCCAGCTTGCCGGCCTGAAGGGCAGACTCGGCCCGGTTGAACGCAGCCAGGATGCCGGCGACAGAGGCGTTGTCGATCTTCACCTCGGCCCAGCTGTCCACCATGATTCCGCCCCGATGCATCAGCGGCGGGACGCTGCAGCCATGGAGTCCCCACAGCAATCCCAGGACGGCAATGAGCATTGTGGCAGGATGCATCCAGCGCATGATTCTCTCCCTCTTCATCTGTGTCCACACGTAGACTCTGTCATCTTCTGAAATAATGGGCTTGCCAGGAGCAGCAATCAAGAAAATAGTTCGGAAGGAATGACCGTCCGCCCGGGGGTGGGGGAAGAAAGCAATCCGATCGTCCGTCGTCGTGGTTGAATCGGGCGAATCGGTTCTCGTATAGTACAGATACACAGGGGATGGAGTCCCCCGGGTAACCGCCCTGGCCGGGCTGATGACTCCTACGCTACCGGTCATCGGAGCGGGGAGTTGTCACCCATGACGTGACAACCGCTGCCAGGCGGTTTTTTTGTGCCTTCAACCGAACGGAGGACTCCTGCATGGAACACATCTTTCTGACCGCATCCCTGTGGCTTGCCGTTGCCGTGCTTTCCGCCCTCATCGCCAACCGGCTCGACCTCTCGATCGCATTGGTGGAAATCTGCGCCGGCGTCCTGTTCGCCTACGTCGCCGGGTGGCTCGAGCTCGGGGATGTGCTGGGCGCACAGTCCGAATGGGTGCGGTTTCTCGCCTCTGCCGGAGCCGTCGTCCTGACCTTCCTGGCCGGCGCCGAGCTGGATCCGGACGTCCTGCGGTCCAAGTTGGCCGAGGTGAACACCGTGGGGCTCGTAGGGTTTCTGGCGCCGTTTCTCGGGTGCGCGGCCCTCGCATTTTATGGGCTGGGCTGGAGCGCCGATGCGAGCTGGCTGTGCGGGGTGGCGCTCTCGACCACCTCGATGGCGGTGGTCTACGCCGTCATGCTCGAAACCGGCTTCAACAGGACGGAGTACGGAAAAGGCATTCTCGGGGCCTGCTTCATCAACGACCTGGCCACGGTGATCGTCCTCGGCCTGCTGTTCGCACCGTTCACCTATAAAACCGTCGTGTTCGTCGCGGCCAGCGCCGTGGTCCTGATCTCGTTGCCGACCCTGACCGGCTGGCTGACGCAGAAGTATGCCCATCGCACGGCCGCCATCAGGACGAAATGGGTGGTGCTGGTACTCTTCGGGTTGGGCACGCTGGCCCTGTGGTCGGGCAGCGAAGCCGTGCTGCCGGCGTATCTGGTCGGCATGGCGCTGGCCGGCAATGCTGCGAGAGATGTCCAGTGGATTTACCGGCTCCGGACGCTCACGATCGGATTTCTCACGCCGTTTTATTTTATTCGCGCCGGCACGCTCGTCTCGGTGCCGGCCCTGCTGACGGCCCCGGCGGTCTTTCTCACGCTCCTGGGAGGGAAAGTGGCGGCGAAAATCTTCGGGCTTTATCCCGTGATCGGCCTCTTCCGGCAGGAGCGCAAGGAACGCTGGTACTACACGCTGTTGATGTCCACCGGACTGACCTTCGGCACCATCTCGGCGCTCTATGGACTCGCCCACGGCATCGTCACGCCGGAACAATATTCCTTCCTGGTCGCGGCCGTCATCGCCAGCGCCGTCGTGCCTGCAGCCATCGCAGGCCTGGCATTTGTCCCATCGCACCTTTTGCAGGAAGCCACTCAGCCGGGTCAGCCGGTCAAGTCTCTGAACAGTTTCAGCGACGAAGGTTAGGCGAGGGCATGTGAGCCGGATCGTGGGGTGGGGCACTCGGGGCGTCCGTCGCCATCGGCGGGCGGCTCACAAAATTCTGAATGTCCCCAGTGTCTTCCGCGAAGAAAGTAAGCTATCAAAGCCTGACCCCTGACACGGCCCCTGACACGAGACTGGTCTCCTAGGTTATCCGTGTCTCAACGAGGATCAAGCCTAACGGGGGGGCTTGAGGGATGCGCGGTGCCTTTCCGCCGAGCCAGGACGACCTGCTCAGCGAGCAACCAATGCTCAAGTTCATTTCCTGAATGGCCGCCTGATTCACAGTAAATCTGGTAGGCCACTTTTCTGATTTCCTCCTGGAGCGAGTCTTCTTCTGCTCCAGTCGTGCATGGCTCGGCGGCAGGCCGGCCGGAATCGGCGTTCTTCATAAGGTCCCCCTGTAAGGCGTGCTGGCTGCATAGGTCTCTGTCTACGGATGAAACGTATACCATGCGAACCAGAAGGCCGTCACTACCGATGGGTTTTCCGTTCGCATCGGTGACGAAGGCGCTCTGAGTCTGCCTGTTGAAATGAACGTGGACCGTCCGTCGCCAGCGGCGGGGCGTCAGGAGGCCCGGACGAGCGGCAGGTCGTGCCAGTTGGTCGTGTAGGCCGGAGAACGATGTGCAAACTTGGTGCGCCAGCCCTGCCGCTGCCCGGTCGCGCCGAAGCGCAGGGTGTCGGCGCCGAGCTTGGCGTTGAGGCGGTCGAGGGTGGCCGATAACCGGCGGACCTTCGCGCGATCCTCCCCGTCGAACAGGCCGGTTTGCACTTCGCCCGCCGGCACCAGCGCCGTCAACAGCACGCCCGCCTTCTTGTACCGGTAGCCGTCCCGCCAGAGGCGCGGCAGGAGGTCCAGCGCCTGCCGGATCAGTTCCGCCGAGGCGTCCGTGGCCACGGGTAGCTCGATGGTGGCGGAATTGGAATACTGCGGGCTGTCGTTGAAGGGATTGGTCGTCAGGTGGACGGTGAGCGCGCCGGCGGCCAGCCGCTCCTCGCGCAGCTTCTCCGCCGCCCGCGTCACGTACGTGGCCACGGCCTCCCGCATGTCGCCCGGCGCCGTGACCGGCCGGCCGAACGAGCGCGAAACCGCGATGCTCTGCCTGGACGGCGGGCACTCCTCCAGCGGCAGGCAGGAAATGCCGCGCAACTCGTGCACGGTCTTCAACCCCGTCACGCCGAACTGCGTCCGCACCCACTGGTCGTCCGCGTCGCGCAGCGCGCGCGCCGTCGTAACGCCCGCGGCCTGCAGGCGGCGGGCGATGTTCGGCCCCACGCCCCACAATTCCTGCACGGGCACCTTTCCCAGCAACGCCTCGCGATCCGGCACGGCGATCAGGTCGAACACGCCACCGGTGTCCTTGACGCACTTCGCGATGTGGTTGGCCAGCTTGGCGAGGGTTTTTGTTTCCGCGATGCCGACCGAGACGGGGAGACCGGTCCAGCGCGCGACTGTCGCGCGGATCGTCCGCCCGTAGTCCGCCAGGTTGCGGTCCGCAAAGTCCGCCAGGTCCAGAAAGGCCTCGTCGATCGAATAGACCTCGAGGTTGGGCGTGAACGTCGCCAGCGTGTCCAGCACGCGCTGGGACATGTCGCCGTAGAGGACGTAATTGGAGGACAGGACGTGGACGCCGTGCCGTTGGATGAGGGCGCGAATCTGGAAGGCGGGGACTCCGCGGACGATGCCGAGCGCTTTCGCTTCCTTCGTCAACGCCACGACGCAGCCGTCGTTATTGGACAGCACGACAACCGGCCGGTTCAGCAGCCGGGGATTGAACACCCGCTCGCAGGAGGCATAGAAACTGTTGCAGTCCACCAGCGCGACGCGGAACATGGGGCCTCAGACTTTATGGATGACGTGGGTGACCACACCCCAGATCTGCAAGGAGTCTTCCCGCACTTCCACCGGCGGATACTTGTCGTTGTCGGGGAGGAGCCAGGGCCTGCCTTGGCGCGTGCTGAGCCGCTTCACCGTCAGCTCGCCGTCCACGATCGCGATCACCACGCTGTTGTCGGCCGGCTCCAGCGACCGGTCCACCACCAGCAGGTCGCCCGAATGGATCCCTGCACCGATCATCGAATCGCCCGTCACGCGGACGAAATAGGTCGCCGCCGGATGCTTGATCAGGTGCTGGTTGAGATCGAGCTTGCCTTCCAGGTAATCGTCCGCCGGGGAGGGGAACCCCGCCGGTACCCGCGCCAGCCACACCGGCCGCTCCACCGCCGTCGCCGTATCCGGCTCATAGGCTATCTCCACCTTCGTCGTCATGGACACCATTCTAGACTTCCGCACGGAGCAAAGGAAGGGCTTCAGAGGAGCTTCACCAAACGCGCGGGGGTGGGGGAGAGAGCTGCGAAGAGCGTATGGCCTACTCGTCTAAGAGCCTATGGCATATGGCTTATAGCTCAGACGAAACAGGGGAGTGAAGACCGTCCGGCGCCATCGGCGGGCGGCTCACGAAATTCCGAATGTCCCCGTTTTCTGCCCCAGGCCATGACTTTGCTTGCCGGTAATGCTACCATGATGCACGCGCGAGCCGATGCAGATTGACGAAATTCGCAAACTCATCAAGGCCGGTCGTTATGAAGTCAGTCTACATGCCCAGCGGAGAGGTTGGAGGATGATCTCGACATCAGTGAGATCGAAGCGGCCATCCTGTCAGGAGAGATTATTGAGGATTATCCCAATGATCCTCGCGGCCCCAGTTGCCTCATCTCGGGACAGACTGGGAGCAAGGCTGTGCATGTGGTTGCCGGGTGGGCACGCATGCGGGGCGCGGAGAATCGGACATTGAGGTTGATCACCGTCTATATTCCCAAAGCGCCGAAATGGAGCGATCCCCGGACGAGAGGAGAGAAATCATGACGACTTTTGCCGAATGCACCTTTTGTAGGGGCCCCGTGGAAGAGCAGCGGATTGACTACGATTACCGCCGCAAAGGCCATCTCCTTATCATGAAGAACGTGCCGGCCGGGGTCTGTCGGCAGTGCGGCGAGAAATACTTCAAGCCCGATGTGCTGAAGAAGATGGATCAGCGCTATCACGATATTGTTGATCGGCACCAGAAACCGGAGCAGGTTGTCGAAGTTCCCGCCGTCTCGTTTTAGCCGGTAACTCTTCTGGATTCATCCAGTCCGTCTTCCAGACCCGCTGCAGCACGCTTGGGAACCCACCCGAGCAGACGCGCCCCTTCGGCAAGCTCAGGGCAAGCGGGGTGGGGGCAGGGGCGCTGTTCGTGAAGCGTGAAGCGTCGTTCGCGGTGGCGGGAATCAGGGGAGGATCGTCCGTCGCCATCGGTGGGCCCTTCGGCAGGCTCAGGATAAACCGTCAGGCCTCAGCGGAAAAGTTTTCTGACACCTTTTCTTGTTCCTTCCATACGTTGGCCTTGAGACATTTGTCTCGAACCGACCGTTGCCCTAAGCAAGCAGCGCCGAAGAGGGCAATCCAAAGCCGCCATCCTGGTTGCGAACTGGTTCGCGAGACCTCGCCTCTAAGAAGGAGACTTCACACGTGACGGTGAGCAGCAAGATCAATCTCGGGAGCTTGCTCCATTTGAGGGCGAGCTTCCCCGAAAACGACTTGGCAGAAAAGTACTCCGGCGACGAGCCACCGCTGCGTTCGGAGCTCTTCAGCGTCGATCAGATGGAGCAACACGGCAGAATCTTGGCCGGCCTGCACACGCTGAGTTTGGAACAGGCTCCGGACCAGCTTCTGGCCAGGCTGACTGAGAATGAAGACGTCCTGATCGGAGTCCGCGACCTGTTGGCAGAGGCGGTGAAGGCAAACCGCCGGATTACGCCGGCAGGGGAATGGCTGCTCGATAACTTCTATCTCATTGAAGAGCAGATTCGCATGGCCAAGAGACACTTGCCAAAGAGGTACAGCCGGGAGCTGCCTCGCCTGCTGAATGGCACGTCGGCTGGGCTTCCGCGCGTGTATGACATCGCGCTCGAAACGATCTCGCACGGCGATGGACGAGTCGATCCTGGAAGCCTCAGCAGTTTCGTCCTCGCCTATCAGACGATCACCGACCTCACATTGGGAGAATTGTGGGCCATCCCTATCATGCTGCGTCTGGCGCTGATCGAGAATCTCCGGCGTGCTGCAACGCGGATCGCCGCCCACAGGATCGACCGCAATCACGCCGACTACTGGGCGGATCAGATGATGGAGATTGCCGAAAAGGATCCGAAGAGTCTGATTCTGGTGATCGCGGACATGGCGCGGTCGAGCCCGCCGATGGCGAGTGCGTTTGTGGCGGAGTTCGCGCGCCGGTTGCAGGGACAGAGCCCCGCCTTGGCATTGCCGCTCACCTGGATCGAGCAGCGGCTCTCCGAGTCCGGCCTGACGATTGAGCAGTCGGTGCAGTCGGAAAACCAACAGCAGGCCGTCGATCAGGTCACCATCAGCAACAGCATCGGCAGTCTCCGATTTCTGGGCGCAATGGACTGGCGCACGTTCGTGGAGACCATGAGCGTGGTCGAGCGGACACTGCGCGAGGATCCCGCGGAAGTCTACGGCAAGATGGATTTTGCCACCCGTGATCGCTACCGTCATGTGGTGGAGAGGATGGCGAGGAGGAGCCGGCTCTCGGAATGCGAAGTGGCGCGCCACGCGATCCGCCTGGCGCAGCAGGGCGCGAGCGGGAACGGCGGCGATGATCGAGAGGCCCATGTTGGTTTCTACCTGATCGACAAGGGACTGCCACAGCTCGAACGAACGGCGGAGGCGCGCCGCTCCACAGCCGAGGCTCTTCAGAGAATGAGCGGTCGGTTTCCGTCGCTCCTCTATGTCGGCACGATCGTCTTGATGTCGGTGTTTTTCACCGGCGGCTTACTGGCACAGGCGTCTGCCGGGGATGTGGATGGTTGGTTACTCGCGCTGGTCGGTCTCCTGTCACTGCTCTGTACAAGTCAGCTGGCGGTCGCGCTGGTGAACTGGCTTGTGACGGTGCTGGTGATGCCGCATGCGCTGCCGCGAATGGACTTTTCCGAAGGCATCCCCCCGGAATCGCGCACGCTGGCCGTGGTTCCGATTATGCTGATCAGCGTTCAACATATCGAGGATCTGATCGAGGCGCTCGAAGTCCGGTTCCTGGCCAATCGAGACGACAACCTGGACTTCGGCCTGTTGAGTGATTTTCGAGACGCGCACGAGGAAACGCTTCCGGAAGACGAGCCCCTGTTGCGGCTGGTCCAGAAGAGGATCGAAGAACTGAATGGAAAATACAGAGATACAAAACGCGATGTGTTCTTTCTGTTTCATCGCCCGCGCCGGTGGAATCCTGGGGAGCGGATCTGGATGGGATACGAACGGAAACGAGGAAAACTTGCGGAATTAAACCAGCTTCTGCGAGGCGGCTCACAGGATCGCTTCTCACTCATCGTCGGTGAGACGGCCGCGTTGTCGACCGTGAAGTACGTGCTCACCCTTGACACAGACACACAACTGCCGCGCGATGCGGCGCGGCAGTTCGTGGGAGCGATGGCGCATCCACTGAATCGTGCGCGGTACGACGAAGCCAAACAGCGGGTCTCCGAGGGGTATGGCATCCTGCAGCCGCGCGTCGCCGCGAGCCTGCCAGGGACGAACCGGTCGCGCTATGCGCGACTCAACGGGAGTGAGTCGGGCATCGACCCGTATACGCGCGCCGTCTCCGATGTGTACCAGGACCTGTTCGGTGAAGGCTCGTTCATCGGCAAGGGGATCTATGAGGTGGATGCGTTCGAACGCGCACTCGCGGGGCGCTTTCCCGAGAACCGGATTCTCAGCCACGATCTTCTGGAAGGGTGCTACGCGCGGGCCGGGCTGTTGAGCGATGTGCAGTTATACGAGGACTATCCCTCTTGCTACAGCGTGGACGTGAGCCGGCGGCACCGCTGGATCCGTGGGGATTGGCAGCTTGCGGGGTGGCTGCTGCCGCGCGTTCCCGGTCCCGGCGCGCGTCGTCAGAAGAATCCGCTCTCCGGGCTGTCCCGGTGGAAGCTCTTCGACAACCTTCGGCGCAGTCTCGCGCCTTCGGCGTTGACCGTCCTGTTGCTGCTGGGCTGGACGGTCTTGTCGCCGTTCTGGTTGTGGACCTCGGCGGTGATCGGAATCATCCTGATTCCTCCGTTGCTTGCCTCTATTCTGGATCTGTTTCAGAAGCCGGAGGATGTGTTGCTGCGGCAGCATTTCTCCGCCGCGCTGCGCTCGGCCGGCCGGCGCATCGTTCAGGCGGTGTTGACGGTCGTATGTCTTCCCTACGAAGCGTTCTTCAGTGTGGATGCGATTGTGCGCACGATCTGGCGGATGTCGGTCACGCGTACACGACTGCTCGAATGGAGTCCGTCGAGCGACCCGGATCGCGATCGCCGCACAGACCTCGTCGCCTACTGCCGGACGATGTGGATCGGGCCCGTTCTTGCCGCTGCCGCGGTGATGTATCTGACGCGGACTGATCCGGGCGCGTTCGATGTGGCGCTGCCCATCCTGGGCCTCTGGTGTGCGTCCCCCGCGATCGCGTGGTGGATCAGCCGACCGCTCACTCGGCGCGAAGCAAATCTGACGGCCGGCCAGACCATCTTTCTCCGGAAGCTTGCCCGAAAGACCTGGGCGTTCTTCGAGAAGTTCGTCGGTTCGGACGATCACTGGCTGCCGCCTGATAACTATCAGGAACATCCCGTTGCCGTGGTCGGGCATCGCACCTCGCCGACCAATATGGGGCTGGCGCTGCTCGCGAATTTGTCCGCGTACGACTTTGGCTACATTTCGGCGGGACAACTCATCGAACGCACGGCGAATGCGCTCCGCACGATGGAGGAATTGGAACGGCACCGAGGCCACTTCTACAATTGGTACGACACGCAGTCTCTGAAACCGCTGCTGCCGACCTACGTGTCGACGGTGGACAGCGGGAACCTTGCGGGCCATCTGCTGACATTGCGGCCGGGTCTGCTCGCACTCCCCGATCAGAAAATCCTGGGGCCGCGATTCTTTGACGGGCTCAGCGACACACTCAGGGTCCTCGAGGATGCGGCAGGGGAAACCGCTCCAGCCCAACTCGCTCAATTTCAGAAGCATCTGGAGTCTGCCTGCGAGTCCCGGCCGGCCACGCTGACGACGGCGCGGCTCTGCCTTGAGCAACTGGCGACGACCGCCGAGGAGGTGCTCGCCGGCTTGAAGGCTGCCCCCGAGAGCCAGGCGACCTGGTGGGCGGGCGCACTCGCCCGGCAATGCCGGGACGCCCTCAATGATCTGATGCTGCTCGCTCCGTGGGCATTGCTGTCGGCCGCACAGAATAGGCTCAGCGGATTTGACCATCTAGACGAGATCCCCACGCTGCGCGCATTGGCACGACTTGACGTGGTGTGTTCGCCGGCAATCGAACATCGGTTGGGCCCGGAGGCGATGCACGCGGAGCGCACGTGGGTCGATGGCCTTCAACGGCTCATGGCGAAGGCCAGCCAGCGCGCCAGAGACAGGATCGCGGCCGTCGAAGGACTGGCACGTCAAGCCGGTCGCTTCGCCGGCATGGAATATGATTTCCTGTTCGACAAGGACTGTCATCTGCTGGCTATCGGCTACAACGTCGGCGAGCGCCGGCGGGACTCGAGTTACTACGATCTGCTGGCTTCGGAATCACGATTGTGCAGTTTCGTGGCGATTGCCCAGGGACAACTGCCGCAGGAGAGCTGGTTCGCGCTCGGGCGTCTCCTCACGACCGCCGGTGGCGGGCCGGTGCTCATCTCGTGGAGCGGGTCGATGTTCGAATACCTCATGCCGCTGCTGGTGATGCCGACCTACGACAACACGCTGCTCGACCAGACCTGCAAGGCGGCGGTGGAGCGGCAGCTCGAGTATGGGAGGCAGCGCGGCGTCCCGTGGGGCATGTCGGAATCCGGCTACAACACGATCGACGTTCATCTCAACTACCAATACCGCGCATTTGGCGTGCCCGGCCTGGGACTCAAGCGCGGGCTTGCCGATGATGTGGTCATTGCGCCGTATGCCTCGGCGCTTGCGCTGATGGTGGCGCCCGAGGAGGCATGCCTGAATCTGCAGCGACTCGCGGCTGAAGGGGTTGAAGGACAATTCGGATTCTATGAAGCCATCGACTATACGCCGTCCCGTCTCCCGCGCGGACAATCGAGCGTGGTGGTTCGGTCCTATATGACCCATCACGAGGGCATGAGCCTCCTTGCCCTGGCCTATCTGCTCCTGGACCGTCCGATGCAGAAGCGATTCGAGTCGGATCCGTTGTTCCAGGCGACCACGCTGTTGCTCCAGGAGCGGATTCCAAAGGCCACGGCATTCTATGCGCACACCGCCGAGCTGTCCGACGTCCGGACGACTGCCAGTGGATGGGAGACGCCGGTGCGCCAATTCAGCAGCCCGAACACTCCGGTTCCGGAAGTGCAGTTATTGTCGAACGGCCGATACCACGTGATGATCACGAACGCGGGCGGCGGGTACAGTCGCTGGAAGGACATGGCCGTCACACGCTGGCGCGAAGACAGTACCTGCGACAACTGGGGCACGTTCTGTTACATCCGCGACGTGAGGAGCGGGGAGTTCTGGTCGACGGCCTCTCAACCGACGCTCACACCACCGAAGGACTACGAAGTCATCTTTTCCGAGGGACGGGCTGAGTTTCGCCGCCGTGACCATGAGATCGAGACGCATGCCGAGATTGTGGTGTCGCCGGAAGACGATATCGAGCTGCGCCGAATCCGCATCACCAACGGCTCCCGGACCAGCCGAACGATCGACATCACGAGTTACGCGGAAGTCGTACTCGCATCGTCCGCCGCGGACGCGTTGCATCCGGCGTTCAGCAATCTCTTTGTCCAGACCGAGATCGTCCCCCAGCGGCACGCGATTCTGTGCACACGCCGCCCCCGCTCCCTCGACGAGCAGGCGCCCTGGATGTGTCACCTCATGGCCGTGCATGGAACGGACATCGGAACGATGTCCTATGAGACGGACCGCATGCAGTTCATCGGCCGCGGCCGCACCGTCGCCGATCCCCAAGCGGTGAGCGATTCCGCGGCGCTCTCGGGCAGCGAGGGCTCCGTGCTGGATCCGATCGTCGCGATCCGGTGCCGGATCACGCTCGATCCGGAAGAATCGGCCACGATTGATATGGTGTCCGGCATCGGTGAAACCCGCGACGTCTGCCTGGGCCTGGTCGAAAAATACCACGATCGGCGTCTCGCGGATCGCGTCTTCGATCTGGCGTGGACTCATAGCCAGGTGGTCATGCGGCAGCTCAATGCCACCGAGGCCGACACGCAACTCTATGGGCACCTGGCCGGCTCCGTCCTCTACGCCAATTCCTCCCTGCGGGCCGACCCGAGCGTCCTCGTCAAGAACCGCCGCGGGCAATCCGGGCTCTGGGGCTACGCGATTTCAGGCGATTTGCCGATCGTGCTGCTGCAGATTGGAGATCCGGCCAACATCGATCTGGTGCGCCAGCTTGTACAGGCCCACGCGTACTGGCGCTCAAAGGGATTGGCCGTGGACCTGGTGATCTGGAACGAAGATCACGCCGGTTACCGGCAACGGCTCCACGAACAAATCATGGGGCTGATTGCCGCGGGCGTCGAAGCGCATGTAATTGATCGACCGGGCGGAATTTTCGTGCGCCCTGCGGAGCAGATATCGAACGAGGACCGCATGCTGCTCCAATCGGTCGCTCGCGCCATCATCACCGACAGGCGGGGATTGCTGGCGGACCAGCTCATCCGTCGCGGCCATGCGGACGTCACCGTGCCGCGCCTGACGCCGACCCGAACCCGCCGCGTCGAACCCGTGCCATCCGCCGCGCTGCCGCGCCACGATCTCGCCTTTTTCAACGGGCTGGGAGGATTCACGCCTGACGGGCGCGAGTATGTCATCACGACCGCGCATGGGCAGGTGACGCCGGCGCCGTGGGTGAATGTCCTGGCGAATCCGCACTTTGGAACCGTCGTCTCGGAGAGCGGCCAGGCCTATACCTGGAGCGAGAACGCCCACGAGTTCCGCCTCACGCCGTGGCACAACGATCCGGTGAGCGATGCGAGCGGAGAAGCCCTGTATCTCCGTGACGAAGAGAGAGGCCACTTCTGGTCTCCCACGCCGCTGCCCAGCCGCGGGGCGACGCCGTACGTCAGCCGGCACGGCTTCGGCTACAGCGTCTTCGAGCATACGGAGCGCGGCATCCGCTCGGAGCTGTGGGTGTACGTGGCCCTGGATGCACCGGTTAAGTTCATGGTGCTCAAGGTGCGGAACGAGTCAGGTCAAGTGCGCAAGCTGTCCGCGACGGGCTACATGGAATGGGTGCTGGGAGATTTACGGCCAAAATCGGTGATGCACGTCGTGACCGAAATGGACCCCAAGAGCGGTGCCCTCTTTGCGCGGAATCCCTACAACACGGAGTTCGCCGGGCGGATTGCCTTCTTCGACGTGGACGAGACGACTCGGACCATCAGTGGCGACCGGACCGAATTTATCGGTCGCAACGGCACGCTTCGCAGTCCGGCCGCGATGACCCGGTTGCGGCTGTCGGGGAAAGTGGGGGCCGGTCTCGATCCCTGCGGCGCGATCCATGTTCCATTCGAGCTGGCCGCCGGGCATGAGCGCGAGATCATCTTCAGGCTCGGCGTGGGGCGGGACGCCGAGGACGCTGGAAACCTGGTCCAGCACTTCCGGGGATCTGCTGCCGCGCGCGGCGCGCTCGAAGCGGTGTGGCAGTACTGGAAGCACCGGCTCGGTGCCGTGCATGTGGAGACGCCCGACCAGTCACTGAACGTGCTGACTAACGGCTGGCTCTTATACCAAACGCTCGCGTGCCGTCTGTGGGCGCGGAGCGGATACTATCAATCGGGGGGCGCCTTCGGTTTCCGCGACCAGCTTCAAGATTCGATGGCGCTCATCCACGCCGAGCCGCAACTTATGCGCGAGCACCTCCTCCTCTGCGCAGCCCGGCAGTTTCAGGAAGGCGATGTCCAGCACTGGTGGCATCCCCCCTCAGGCCGTGGCGTGCGTACGCGCTGTTCGGATGATTACCTCTGGCTGCCCCTGGCGGCATGCCGCTACGTGCTGAGCACGGGGGACAGCGGGGTATTGGATGAACCCATCCACTTCGTCGAAGGCCGCCCGGTCAATACGGAGGAGGACTCGTATTACGATCTACCGGGCCGGTCCGACAAAACGGCCAGTTTGTACGAACATTGCGTGCGGGCCATTCTAAGAGGCCTCACACGCGGGGAGCACGGCCTTCCACTCATCGGCTCCGGTGACTGGAACGACGGCATGAACATGGTCGGCGAACACGGCCGGGGCGAAAGCGTCTGGCTGGGATTTTTCCTGTATGAAGTCCTCATGCGGTTCACTGAGATGGCACGTCTGCGCGGTGACCTGTCCTTCGCTGAACGTTGTCAGAGGGAGGCGGCTGACGTGCGCCGGAATATCGAACAGCATGGCTGGGATGCAGAGTGGTATCTCCGTGCCTTCTTTGATGACGGCTCGCCGCTTGGGTCGGCGAGTAATCCCGAATGCCAGATCGATTCGATTGTGCAAAGCTGGTCGGTGCTCTCCGGGGCGGGGGATGCCACGCGCTCGCGCATGGCCATGGACGCGGTGGATCGGCGCCTCGTTCGCCGGGACCATGCGCTGATCAAACTGTTGGATCCGCCGTTCGACAAGTCGAATTTGAATCCCGGCTATATCAAAGGCTACGTCCCGGGGGTGAGAGAAAATGGCGGGCAGTATACGCATGCGGCGATCTGGGCGGCGATGGCGTTCGCCGCATTGGGGGACAGACGGCGCGCGTGGGAACTGATGGCCATGATCAACCCGGTGAGTCATGCGCGATCTCCGGAGGGAATCGCGACCTACAAAGTAGAACCCTACGTTGTCGCAGCCGATGTCTACGCGCTCCCGCCGCACACCGGCCGCGGTGGCTGGACGTGGTACACGGGCTCGGCAGGCTGGATGTACCGGCTGATCGTCGAATCACTCCTTGGGCTGAGGCTGGAAGTAGACAGGCTCAGCTTCGCTCCGTGTCTCCCCGCGGATTGGAAGGGGTTCACGTTGCACTACCGATACCGGGACACGCTCTACCATATCACCGTCTTGCAAGTCAGCGCCGGGAACGGCGGGACGAGCGTGACCGTCGATGGCGTTGAGCAACCAGACAAGGCTATTCCCCTTGTTGACGACCGCCGGGAACATTCGGCCGAGGTGAAAATACAGGCCGCAGGCAGTTAACACGGAAGGACACGCCGGTCGTCCGTCGCCATCGGCGGGCCGTTTTGTGTTAGACGCTTCTCCGGCCCGTGAAGTATTTCCACACATCGATGACATCGAATATCAATGAGATGGCGATACAGAGCGACAAGATAATCAGGTAGCTTCTAAATACGCCATCGGCGGTTGGCAACTGGCTCAGCATATAGATCAACAATGGAATCCAGGGGAGGTGGCCCAAGCCGAGGATCTTCTCGAATCCGAAACGTGAATACAGCGCCATCATCAACATGGCCGAAATCATAAAGATGACGAAAATCAGTTTCGCCAGTGGCTCGCTCCAGAACCCGACACTGGCAACATTGACGATCATCAAGGCGAACACCCAAATCGGAATCCCAATTGGTTGTTGCAGTAATTCGATGAAAAATCTGAACGGGTTTCTCATGGGCATTGTCTTCCCCCTATATCCGGTCGGTCTCCTCGAATCCGGGTCGGATAATCGATCGCGCGAGAGGGAAGACTTGCTCGACGCTCCGGCGCAGCCGATCCAGGTGCACCATCAGGTCGAGCAGATCGTCATCCGCGCCTGGTGTGTGTCTGCGGATCACGCCCCATGCCGCGAGTGAACGGTCGATGCCCATGAGGGTGATCTTGGCTTGCACGCCGGCATCATCGGGGATTTCATCCGGGCTCCCGTCCGGTTGGTCCCAATCACTCTGGAGCGCCCGCATCACTTTGATGTAGATCTGGTGTTGATACCAGCGGATGACGTCGAGGGCCTCCTTCAGACTGATGTCGTGCCCGGCCGATACGGCTTGCACCGTGTCCGCCGTCATGCGGTCGAGCCATGCCTGAGCCATCTCCGCATAGCGTTTCGCCATCACGCTGCAGACATGGTGTTGCGCGGCTTCCCTGTGGCGCTCTTCCTCGTCGGGATCCGGGTCCGTGATGGACTCAAGATCGAGGCATTCCTCCTCGGCCCGCTTGCGCAGAAGCTCGGTTGTCGCATGCAGCAGCCCGGCCAACTTTTCCCAAAAGGCCGCATTCCGGATATCGACGGACTCGTGGTCGGCAAACAGCTCGCGATCCATGGCGAACACTGAACAACGTGACGACATCGGACACCGCTCACACCACCAGTCGCAGTAATTGTAGATACCCGGGATGAACTGCCCGTCCTGAGCGAACATCTTAAGGTCGTCCATGTCCATCAAAACTCACGCGTGGCAAGATGGCGGGATTAGAGCAGATGTGACGAAACCCTGCAAGCGGCGGTATTCAGCGCGCGCGCCCCTTCGACGGTTCGACACGCTCACCGCAAGCAAGCTCAGGGTAAACGGGGGTGGGGGAGAGAGCTGCGAAGAGCGTATGGCCTACTCGTCTAAGAGCCTATGGCATATGGCTTATAGCTCAGACGAAACAGGGGAGTGAAGACCGTCCGGCGCCATCGGCGGGTTGACTAGAGATCTTCGGGCTTGAGTCCCGTCCGTTTGGCTAACGCTCTGCCAAGACACAGCGAGCCAGCGTCTGGACCGCGGCTAAAGCTTCTTTCTGAGTCGTTCTGTAGGCCAGAACACCTGGCAGGTCTAACACTTCGGCAATCCAGCGCCCATCCTCTTCCTGTTCGAGATCAATCTGAAATTGCATCCGGCTCATTTTAAGCAGCGTGCGAAGCGGCCTTTTCCAGCAGCTCGTGAATCAGGGTCTGATAGGGCTTGTCCTGTCTGGCCGCCATCTTCTGCAAGGTGGCCAGCAGGCGTGGCGAGAGGCGAATGGCGATCAATAGCTTAGCCATGCCGCTTTTAGGCCGGCCCACACGGCGCGCCCGCCTGAGCTCTTCGTCAGTGGACGCCGGGATATCCGAATAGTCAATGTCTCGGTCCGGCATAGTCCTTACGCTCTTTACGGTTCGCCGACCGTGCGCTGATGATGCGGAGCGTTTCTTTACCATGGGCTGTCCTCCTTACCGTGTACACGATCAGAAGCACCCGGCCAGTGACGGATAGTCCGAGCCGCTTGAACCGGCGTTCGTGCTGGGAGTGCGTAAGATCTTCCCAGTCCAGACCGCTCGGATCACCGAAGGCCGTCGCCGCCTCCTCGAACGGGACACCGTGCTTCTCGAAATTTTGGATGGCCTTTCGGATGTCCCAGGCGAACACATTACTGTATATACAGTAATTCGACCGGTTTGCGCAACTGGCGTGGTTTTGTCAGCTAACTAAGTGGCACTGACGAAGGGCAGCCAAATCACCGGACGCGCGGGGGTGGGGGAGGGAGCAGAAAAGAGCTTATGGCGTATA
>Ga0155849_1089_pt3 | contig 28659 bp, 24 predicted proteins | sample RifCSPlowO2_01_FD_107503 | JGI IMG/M metagenome (GOLD analysis project Ga0155849, IMG submission 107503) | Nitrospirae bacterium RIFCSPLOWO2_01_FULL_62_17
CGCTGATCATTCAATGCATCCTGGGGGAGGGCGGACAGTCTGGCTTCCGCGTCCGCGTCCCGTCCCTGCTCGATCAGGGCGTGGACCGTTTCGAGGGCCGCAGTATGCTGGGAGCCGGGAAGCGATCCGGGCGTGAACGGGCGGAGCTGTCCGCCGCCTGCGGGAGACGGCGCAACTAACGATGGCGCCTGCGCCGGATCCTGGTCGGCAACGACGATCGGAGGAGGGGTGGCGGCGATCGGAGCGGCCGGAGCGGGCGGTGGCGCCGTCCGCAGCTTATTGCGCTGGGTGATCCACCAGGCGCCAATGGTGACCAGCACGAGCAGCAGAATCAGGACATCGCCGACGGTCCCGATCTTCCCGCGCTGGTTCCGAAACGCATGCATCGAAACGTTCCCCGGGATGAAGGCATGTGCAGTCGCGCGGGCCCATTCTAGAGACAAGAGGGGGACGGATCAACGTGCAGAACGTGCTGGCGGTCTTTCGAACGTCAGGCTGCCGGTGCCTTCGCTACCGGTTTGGGAGCCGGCTTGGCCTTCGGCTTGACCGGCTTCACGGGCTTCACGGGCTTCGCGGGAACTTTCGAGGGCGGAAGCGGCTCATCCAGCTTGACGCTCACATCGAAGGAGCTTTCTCCTCCATCGTCGCGTCCGTCACGTCCCACGCTGTAAATGGTGCCTTGTGAAACGTTCCAGACCATCGGGATGCCTGTGAAGGGGTCGTAATATTCCGGTCCTGCCTTGCCGATAGGGCCCGCCATGCTCTGCTGGCGCGGCGCGAGCCGAAGGGCGACCTGCAAACCGGCCAGCCGGAGGCGCGCGTCCGTTTCCCGGAGATACCCGACGAGCGGGGCCCAGGTCGGTTCTGGTGCGCGGGCAAACATGTTGTCGATGGGGCTCAGGAACGGATCGAGCACGGTGCGCGGTCCCTGTTTGGCGGCATCACGCAACGTCGGAAGCTTGATCGGGGTGTTGCTGAATGCTTTGACAAGGTCGTCGTAGTAGGCGGCGTACAGGTTGAGCGTGCGTTGCTTTTTCGCCAAGGCGTGCAATACGGGATTGGCAGGAACCGGGAATTCGATCCGCTCAAAGGTGTCGGCGGTCAGGCCGGTCATGGTGCTCAGCCAGCGCTCATTGTCTTCGGATTGCTGCTTGGGGCCAATCCCCTGGGTCAGCGGGATGGATTTGAACCGGCTGAGACCGGCGGCGAATTCGTGCTGGACCAGCCAGCGCAACGCGCGCTCTTCGTCTGTCAGCGGTTGCGCGAGTTCGGCCAGCCTCCTGGCGGTGGCCTCGTCCGGCTGGTGGCTGAGCAACGTGGAGAGGAGTCGGGCATCGTCGCTGACGGCGGCCGATGCGACCAGTTTCACCGAGGGTGTTTTGGCGCGTGCCAGGACTATGCGCCATGCGGGGAGCTCTTCCGCCAGCCGGTCCAAGCCAGTGGCCTGGCCTTGGAGGAATCCCGCCGCGAGATAGGCCCGGTGCGCCAGAAAGATCTCGGTCACGCGCGGGCTGCCGGCATGGCCGTAGCCTTCGTCATCGAAGGGCATGCCCAGCCATTGGGTGTATCGGTTCAGGAGCACGGAAGAGCCGGTCTGAAAAGTCTTCAGCGTCTCTTCAAACTGCTCGGGTTTGGCAACCAGGTCTTCGATTTTCCATGCCTGGATCATCTGGGTCAGGTCGAGCGAGACGCGCAGTTCGGTGCGTCCTTCCTTGGAATAGTCGTAATAGTAGTGCCCGCGCGCGTTCTCGGCTTCGCGCCAGATGTCGTAGCCGATCTTGACGGGGTCCGCATTCAGCCCTGCCGCAAACCCCACGAGCATGAAATAGCCGTTGTCGGTGGTGCTGGCGAGGAGATCGGGAGGCGGAGCGGTGTAGATGGTGAAGGCGTCGGAAACGGGGTCTTTGGCGCCGGACCAGACGAGGCCGGCGATGTTGGTGGCGGCAACGAGCAGCGCCAGCAAGAGCACATAGCCGAACATTTTTCCCATGCGTGCCCCTTTGTCCCAACGTACGCAGTTGCTGGTATGTGGATATATCAAAGAGCCGGAATGATTGCAATTCTTTGCCTTTGCGGATGCGTTCGACTTTGCGCTTGACTCCGGTCACCGGGCTCACCTAGAGTGCGCACACATAACAGTCCGGGTGAAGGGAAGAGGGTGCGAAACCCTCGCGGTCCCGCCGCTGTGACTGGGGACGAAGCCCGCAGTAGCCACTGTTCGCCTGTGCGGATGGGAAGGCGCGGGGAGTAGGTGAGACCCCAGAAGCCAGAAGACCTGCCCGGAAGGGGAGCCTGCCAGAGGATCCCTTCGTCACGAGGCGAAGGAGATCGGATCAGATGCAAGGCCGCAGGCTTGATAACGACCGGAAGCGTATTCTCTGCAATACGTTGAGGATCGTGTCAAGCCAAGAACGCGGCAGATGGTCCGAGATCATTCGCCGCAGTAGAATGGCGATCCTCTGGTAGGTTTCCAAGACCGACTTTCCCTCGTGGGCTGGGGAAAGCGTGAGGGTGACGGGCGGGAACAATCCTCAGGGTCTCACAGGCCTTGGGGATTTTTTGTTTTGAAAGTTGGTAGCGAGCAGCGGGTAGCGAACCGCTGGCAGCCAATAGCGAAGCGGCCAGGATTGATGGTTCTCAGTTACTGGCTATTAGCTATTTGCTACCTGCTGATCCCAGGTCTTGCTCTGGCCGACGACACGGATTCGATCGCGATGAAGAAACGCAGACAGCAGGGCATTCTGACCGGCATGCCCTTTATGGCCAACCTGGCGTCACGCACGTTTGTGGACGATGCCGGCCGAAAGATATTTCTGGCAGACCCTCCCGCGCGCATTGTGTCGCTGGCGCCCAGCGTGACGGAAATGCTGTTCGCGGTCGGGGCCGGCGACCAGGTTGTCGGCGTCACGTCGTTTTGCGACTATCCCCCCGAAGCGCAGGCCAAGCCCAAAGTGGGCGGCGCCTTCCCCAATCTCGAGGTGGTGTTGAGTCTCAAGCCCACGCTCGTGGTGGCGCCGCTCGATTTCATCCGGCCCGACATGGTGGCCAAGCTGGACCAGCTCAAGATTGCGCTCTTCATCCTGGATGCCGGCACCCTGGAGGATGTGCTCAGGCATATCCAGACGATCGGGCGGATACTGGGCCGGTCGGAGAAGGCGGATGCGGTGGCGGCTGATTTGCGCCGGCGGATGACCGAGATCAAAGCCCGCACGGCCGACGCGGCACGTCCCCGCGTGTTCTACGTGCTGAACAGCGATCCGTTGATGACGGCCGGACCCGGAAGTTTCATCCATCAGCTGATCGAGCTGGCAGGAGGCGTGAATGTGGCGGCCGGTGCGCCGGTGTCCTATCCGAGATTGAGCCTGGAGGAAGTGGTCAAACAGGATCCGCAGGTGATTCTGTTTCCCGTCGGCGACGACGAGGGGATCCCGGATCAGGAGCAGCAGCGCTGGCTGCGCTGGACGACGTTGTCGGCGGTCAAGCAGAACCGGTTTGTGAGGATTCCCAGCGTGCTGCTGGACCGGCCGGGCCCCCGCGTCGTGGACGGGCTGGAACTGCTGGCGCGCCAGCTTCACCCGGACCTGTTCCCGTCTGGGGGAACGCGATGATGCGCGGAGGGGCCGTTCCAGTTGAAGCGGAGACCAGAACCGCCACGGAAATCGCGCCGTCCATTTTGACCTCCACGCGCTGGTTGGCGACGGTGTCGGCCCTGGCGGTCGCCAGCGTGGCCACCGTCCTGGTGTGTCTGCACTTCGGCGCGGAGCGGATCGGCCTGGCGGAGGTGGTGGCGATACTCTGGCGCGCGGTGCAGGAGGGACGCCTGGCCGCCGAATCCGCCGGGTCCTCCGCGGTGATCGTGCTCGAGGTCCGGGTGCCGCGCCTGGTGCTGGGATTTCTTGTCGGGGGCTGCCTGGCCGCGGTGGGAGTCACGTTGCAAGCCATGCTGCGCAATCCGCTGGCCGATCCCTACGTGCTCGGCGTGTCCGGCGGCGCGGCCGTCGGCGCGTCGCTGGCGATCGTGACAGGCCTGTCGGCGGCCGGAGCGGTCTGGCTGCCCGTGAGCGCCTTTGCCGGCAGCCTCCTGTCGCTGGCGCTGCTCTATCGCATCGCCGCAGTCTACGGCCATTTATCCGTGCATACGCTGCTGCTCGCCGGGGTGATCATCAACGCGCTGTTCTCCGCGCTGATCATGTTCCTGACGTCCCTGATGGATCCCACGCATGCGTTCCGGGTCCTATCCTGGATGCTGGGCTCGCTGGCAGCGCCGGACGATCTCTCGCTGTCGGTGGTCGCAAGCTTTCTGGCGATCGGCGGGCTGCTGCTCGCGCGGCAGGCGCGCGCGCTCAATCTGCTGACGGTGGGCGAGGATTCCGCGCGGTCGCTTGGAGTCAACGTGGAACGCGTCAAGCGGACGCTCCTGGTGACCACGGCGCTGTTGACGGGGGCGGTGGTGTCGGTCAGCGGCTTGATCGGATTCGTCGGCATGGCGGTGCCCCATGCGGCGCGCATGCTGTGCGGAGCGGACAACCGGTTGCTGTTGCCGGCCTGCGCCTTTTCGGGAGGCATGTTCCTGGTGATCGCGGACACCGTCGCGCGGACGGCCCTCGCGCCGGCCGAGCTGCCGGTCGGTGTCATGACGGCGCTGGTCGGCGCGCCGTTTTTTCTCTATCTCCTGGTCGTCCGGAAGGGCGGGAGGGCGCTGTGACGGCGGTGGTGCAGCCGCAACGTGATGTCGCCGTGGCCTATCGCGCCGAGCGTGTGGCGTTCAGCTATGGGCCGCGTCGGCAATCAACCGAAGGCGGGATGGAGGGCTGGGCGCTGCGCGGCGTGTCCTGCGACGTGGGCGAGGGGGAAATTCTCGGCATCATCGGCCCCAACGGGTCCGGCAAGTCCACGCTGCTCAAGTTGCTGGGTGCGCTTCTCCTGCCGCAACAGGGGACAATCCGGTTGCAGGAGCGCCCGCTGGATTCATTTTCACGGCAGGAACTGGCGCGGATCGTCGCCTACGTGCCGCAGCAGAGCTCGGTGATCTTTCCGTTCACGCTGGCGGAGTTCGTGCTGATGGGGCGGTTCCCGCACCGCCGGACCGGCGGGGTGCTGGGCGGGTTCGGATGGGAGACGGCGGAGGACCTGCGCGCGGCCGGGCAGGCGATGGAGGCCATGGAAATTCTCCACCTGGCGGACCGGGCGATCAGCGACGTGTCGGGCGGAGAACGGCAGCGGGCCTTCATCGCCTGCGCGCTGGCGCAGGCGCCGCGGGTGCTGTTGCTGGACGAGCCGACGGTCTTTCTCGATTTGCGCCATCAGGTCGATATCTGCGCCATCATGCGCCGGCTCAATCGCGAGCAGGGCCTGACGGTGGTGTGGGTCTCGCACGACCTGAATCTGGCCAGCCAGTACTGCGACCGGCTGCTGCTCTTGCAGGACGGCGCCCTGGCCCGGCTGGGTGCGCCATCCGCGGTGCTGCAACCGGAGGTGATCGAATCGGTGTATCGCTGCCCGGTGCTCGTGGACCGCCATCCGGCGTCCGGTGTGCCGCGCGTGACGTTGCCGTGACGCGAAGCGTCAGGCACGGGAGAAGAGTGCAGGCGGGAGTGATCACGTACCCGGTCACCCGCAATCCATCCAGGGGTACATATCAATCTTATGGGGGAGATTTGATCGGAAGAGGTCGAGAGCTAGCTTCGACCATTCATGACGGTTCGTAGCGAAAACGCGTAGAGGCATGGCGAGACGGTGAAGCGCAGCCGTGAGGAAGGGAGGCATACCCAGTGCGTATGTTGACCGACCGAGCGGCGAGCACCGCCGTCGCAGCCGCATATGCGCGTTTGCAGCAGAACGGTTCATGGATGGTCGAGGCTTAGGGGAAGATGGTGCAAAGCCATCACGGTACCGCCACTGTAAGCGGGGAGTGACTCTGCAACGTGCCACTGTGCGTTTCGGCGCATGGGAAGGCGTGGAGTCACGGCGATCCGCGAGTCAGGAGACCCGGCTGTCGGACAATTCTACTGATCCCTTCGAGTTCAAGGGAGGTAGTGTCATGGAGGCAAACAAGGTTCGTTGTCGTGTCCATGGTGTCGTGTTGGGAATCATGCTGGCGTGGTTCGCCGGCGACAGCGCGGGCCGGGCTGAAGATGCTCCGGATGTGACCGTCCAGGAGGTGGTGACCAGCGCCACGAAGACGCCTTTGCCGGTCAGCCAGGTCACCAGCGCGGTGGAAGTCATCAAAGGGGAGGAACTCGAGCAGAAGAAGATCAAGACGGTCTTTGACGCGTTGCGACTCGCCCAGGGCGTGACCGCATTCTCCAGCGGAGGTCCGGGCTCCCTGGCGAATGTTCGTATGCGCGGTGCCCAGTCGAAGCACACGCTGGTGGTGATCGACGGGACGATCGTCAACAGTCCCACCGACGGCGCCTTCAATTTCGCCAACCTGACAGCCGAGAATATCGATCGCATTGAGATTCTCCGGGGAGCCCAGAGCATGCTCTGGGGCTCGGATGCGGTCGGCGGCGTCATCAACATCACCACCAAGCGGGGCAGCGGCACGCCGACCGCTTCTGCCTTTTTCGAATACGGGTCCTTTGCGACCATCCGTGAAGGCGGATCCGCATCCGGTGCGAAGGGACCGTTCGATTTTGCCTTCTCCCTTTCCCGCTGGGATACCAGCAACTTCTCGTCCGTCAATTACGAGCGCGGAGCCGCCGAGCGGGATGCCTTTCACAACTGGCAGGGCTCCGGCCGGATTGGTTATGCCCTGCCGAAGGATGGACGTCTCGAGCTCAACCTGCGCTGGTGGAATTCGGACGTGTACCGGGACAGCGCGTTTGGCACCACGAGGTTCGATGTCTTCGGTGCCAAGAGCACGACGCGGACGCTCATTCTCAGCGGCATCTACGAGCAACCGATCACGAACTGGTGGAACCAGAAACTGACGTTGAGCCAGAACAACGAACGGCAGCTCGATTTCAGCGGTACATTCCAGGAAAATTTAACCACGGGGGCGATCACGCCGACGTTTCCATTTTCCACCGACCTGGAAATACTGAACCAGCGAATAGAGTGGCAGCACAATTTCCAGGTCGGCAAGCCGCTGCTCCTGACGGCCGGCTACCAGTTCAGGGAAGAACAGGGTGACGCCAGCGGATTCTTCGGCTCGGACCAGCCCAATCGTCTGATCTCGTCGCATGCCGGATTCGCGCAGGCGCAGGTGAATGTCGAAGACCGGCTGTTGCTGACCGCGGGGGTGCGGCAGGATAGTTATAATGTCTTTGGCGACGCGACGACCTACCGGGTCACCGGCGGATATCTGTTCCATGAAACCGGCACCAAGATTCGCGCCAGCTATGCCACGGGTTTCAGGGCTCCCACGCTGAACGATTTGTTTTTTCAGAACGCCAATAACCCGGATCTGAAGCCGGAGAAAAGCCAGAGTATGGATGTCGGCATCGAGCAACGCTTGTTGAAGGATAAGCTGACCCTGAGCGCCGGATATTTCTGGAACCGGTTCCGCGATCTCATCCAGTTCGTGACCTCTCCCACCTGCCCTCCCGCTACCTTTGGAACCTGTCCGGTCAACATCGCCAATTCGAAAAGCTATGGATGGGAGCTTGGATTCCAGTACGCGGTGACAAAAAACCTGGACCTGCGCGGGCAATATACGATGACGATGACGCGTAACTTTCCTGCCACGGGCGGCGATACCAGGCTGGCCCGCTGGCCGATTGACCAGGCCAGCATGGGGCTCAGCTATCGGCCGATCGAAGCGGCCCGGATCAACGTGGATTACCGCTATGTCGGCGCGCGGAACGATGACGTCGCCAATACGCCGGCCATGCGATCCGGTTCCTTTGGAGTCATCAACCTATCGGCGAGTTACGATGCCACAAAAAACGTGCAAGTCTTTGGACGGATTGATAACCTGCTTAACCAGGGTTACGAGGAAATCCTGTCCTTCGGAACCCCGATTCGGTCCGTCTACGGCGGGGTCAAGTTCACGTATTAAGCTGATAGGGCCATAATGCGGATCACAAAGGTCTACACGCGCACCGGCGATGCGGGGAAAACCCGCCTCGCCGGTGGCCAGCAGGTCTGGAAGGACGACCTGCGGGTCGAGGCCTATGGCACGGTGGACGAGCTGAATGCTGCGGTCGGCGTGGTCCGGGCGTTCCACGCCGGCACGCGCCGGCGTGGCGCCGTCGCGACGACGCTGGACGCGGACTTGCGGTGGATTCAAAATAAGTTGTTCGACCTGGGTGGTCTTCTGGCAACGACTCCGGGACAGGCCTTTCCGAATATGCCGCGCATTGGAAAACCGGATGTGGCCAGGCTCGAACAGGCGATCGACCGTTGCCAGGCCGATTTGGCCCCGCTGAAGGAGTTCATTCTGCCCGGGGGTGGAATCGTCCCCAGCCTGCTGCATCAGGCGCGCACCATCTGCCGGCGGGCGGAACGCCTGTGCGTGCGACTGTCGCGTCAGGAGACCGTCGATGGGCTGAGCCTCATGTTCCTTAATCGCCTCAGCGATGCGTTCTTTGTCTTTGCCCGATGGAGTGCAAAAATGAACGGGGAACCGGAAGTGTTGTGGGAGCGCACGCACGGCAATCCACGCGCGCGCAAGCGCGCACGCTGATCGACTGCCGGTTTGGAGGCGCCTTGCGGGAGATTTTTCTTAGGAAATCTCCATAAAAAACCACTCCAACCCACTGTTATTCAAAGAATCTTCAGTTGACAGTTTTTTGTGAATGGCATACCCTACCCGCTCCAGGTGGGTGAAAGCCCATCCACCCGCCACCGGGTCATCATTTTTGCATTGATTGCAGACGTCGGCCATTTCCGAATCGGCAGGCCGGCCGGAGTGACTTGGAAGGAACAGACAGGAGGAGGGTCATATGAATTGGCAATCTGTGGCGCGCGGCGTCGGGAGCGGTCTCCTGGCCTCGGTGTTGGCGATGGGCAGTCCCGTCCATGCCGCCAACGAGGCGGAAACGGGCGAGTTGCTGGTGAAACTGGTGCAAGCCGGCCGCGTGGTGGTGACGGAGAACCAGGTATTGATCAACGACGCGTCGAAAGGCGACAAGGGTTTCACGCCCCAGGTTTTTGAGGGAAAGCAGATCGCGAAGTTCAAGGAAAAGACCAACATTGACCTGAGCAAACCGGACGGATCCTCCCAGACCAGGCTGCTGCTGTTGCTTCTGGAAGCCGGCAAGGAAGTCGTCGAAGAAAACCAGTTCAAGATCAACAAGCAGGGAATTGGATTTAAAGGATTCATCCCGGCCGTGTGGGGACGCCTGACGGGCGAGAAGTTCGGGCACAAGACGGGGATCCGGCTCAAGCTCACCAACATGGACTACCGGTACCCCGGAAACAAACCGGATGAATTTGAAGCCGAGGTGCTGAAGCTCTTTGCGGATGCGAACTATCCGAAGGGGAAGGAATATACCCGGATGACGGTGGTCAATGGAAAGCCGGCGTTGCGCTTGATGGCGCCCGAATATGCCGTGAAGGGCTGTCTCGGCTGCCACGGAGAGCCGGTCGGCGAGCGCGATATTACAGGGAACAAGAAGGAAGGCTGGAAGGAAGGCGGACTGGCCGGGGCGATCAGCCTTGTGATTCCGGTGAAGTAACGGAGGCATTCATGGTGATCTCACGATATTTTTTGATGGAGGGTGGGCTTCGATGAGCAAGATTGTGGTTGTGGACGACTCCTATGCGGAATTGCAGTTGATTGAAAGCGTCCTGAAGGGCGCCAATCATACGGTGGTGTCTTATCCCAACACCGAGAAGTTGGAAGACAAGCTTGTGACCGACCGTCCCGATCTGGTCATCATGGACGTGGTCATGCCGGGGCGCAACGGGTTCCAGGCCTGCCGGGACCTCAAAAACGACGACCGGTTCAAGGCCATCCCGGTGCTGCTCTGCTCCTCCAAGGGACAGGAGAGCGACAAGTTCTGGGGGCAGCAGCAGGGCGCCAACGGCTACGTGGTCAAGCCGTTCAAGAACGAGGACCTGCTGGCCGCGGTCAAGAAACTGATCGGATAGGCGGACGCGTCGATCGCATGGAAAACGTCAATTTACCGGTGACGCAGGGGCAGCCGGCCGAAGGGGGCGGGCGCGCGGGCAGCCAGACCAAGGTCTGCCTGCTGACGATCGGCGGCGAGGTCTATGCCGTGGACTTGCGCAATGTGCGGGAAGTGTTCGAAGTGGATGTGATCACGCCGGTGCCGGGGATGCCGTCCGCGCTGGTCGGGGTGACCAACGTGCGCGGCGCCGTGATCGCGGTCATGGATCTCCGCCGCATGCTGGGCCTGCCGACGGCCGGGCCGACGCCGCAATTTGCGGTCATCATCAAGCACGGCAACCATCAGGTCGGCGTGCTGGTGGAGCGGGTTCCCGAGATCAAAACCGTTCAGACCGAGCAGTTCCTGCCCACACCGTCCGGCGATGCGCGGGAGGGCAAGCCCTTTTTGACGGCCGTGCTGCGGTTGGACGATCGGATGGGCGGGGTGGTGGAAGTGCCGACATTGCTGGCCTGCGTGGAAACCGGAAGCTGAAACCCAGAGCACTGAGGATAACGAAGGAGGACATGTATGCAGTTGTTTAAAAATCTCCCGACGCTGACGAAGCTCAGTCTTGGGTTCGGCGTACTGATCGTGGCGACTGCGATTGTGGCGTTGCTGGGCATGCAGGGGCTTCGCCAGGTCGGCGGACAGCTCAAGATCGTCTATGCCAGTTCGACGACACTGGCCAATCTGGGGACGGCCTCCAGCAATCTGGGTCTGTACCACGACACGCTGCTGAGCGTCGGCCGTGCCACCCGCAGGTCGGATTTCGATGAAGCGGTGCGGCAATTGCCGCAGCTCAGAAACCAGGTGCTTGAACCCCTGAAGCCATACGCGGGCGGGCAGATGCTCACCGCGGACTTTATGGCGTTGGAGAAGTCGCTGAAGGCCTACTTCCAGACCGCGGAGGGCGCGGTCAGCGCCTTCCAGGACAGTTTTGCCCCGAACTTGAAGGACGATCAGCGGGCCGCCATGCGGGAACTCGGACAACTGGCCTTGTCGGTGGAAATCGCCGACAAATACGGCATCTCATCCAAGCAGCTCAACCGCCTGCTGGTGAAGGTGCAGGAAGTGGCCAAGGCCCTCAATGATGACGGGCAGAGAGTGTCGGAGGATCGGACGCGGTACATGATCATCGGTGCGGGGCTGGCGATCCTGTTCGGAATCATCATTGCGTACGTTCTGGCCCGGTTCATTTCACAAGGAGTGACGGAAATCGCCGAAGTGGCCGCCCAAGCGGCATCCGGCCAGTTGCAGGCCCGGGCACGCGTCGACAGCCGGGACGAGTTGGGCCGCATGGCGAGCGCCTTCAACGCGATGCTCGACCGGATCGGCGGCCTGGTGCAGACGGAAGCAGAACGCGACCAGATGCAACAGCGCCTGATGCAATTCCTGGTGCTGGTGTCCGAAGTCAGTAAAGGAGACCTGACCCGGCGAGGCGAAGTGACGGCCGACATGTTCGGCAACCTGTCGGACGCGTTCAACCTCATGTTGGACCGGTTCGGCCAGTTGATGCGGCAGGTCCGAGAGTCAGCCGAGCGCGTGAACGCCTCCGCCATCGCCCTGCGAGATTCCGCCAACCAGATGACCACCACGGCCCGTCAGCAGGCGCAGGAAAGCGAGCAGGCGCTGACGGCGGTCGAAGGTCTGACCCAGTCCATGCGGCAGGTCGCCGATACGGCGGGCGCCTCGTCGGAGAGCGCCAAGCAGGCGCTCACCGCGACGGAGCGGGGCCGCGAGGCGGTGCAATCCACCGTGCAGGACATGCAGGGCATCCGGGGCGCGGTGCAACGCATGTCCAAGCAAGTCAAGGGTCTGGGTGACCGCTCGCTCGAAATTTCGCAGATCGTGTCCACCATTCGCGACATCGCGTCGCAAACAAACCTGCTGGCGCTCAACGCCGCCATCGAGGCGGCGGGCGCCGGCGAAGCCGGTGCGCGGTTCGCGGTCGTTGCCGATCAGGTGCGGAAGCTGGCTGAAAACTCCACGCAGGCCACGCGCGAGATCGCGGAGCTGGTGAAAGTCATTCAGACGGAAACGCAGGAAGCCGTCATCGCCATGGAACAGGAAACACAGGCGGTGGAAGCCGGCTCGGCGTCTGCGCTGCGAACTGGCGACGTGTTCCAGGAAATTTCCAACATCTCGCAGCGGTCCGCCGAGCTGGCCTTGACCATCGCCCGTTCGTCGGTGCAGGAAGCGGAAGCGACGGAGGGCGTGAGCCGGACGATTCAAGGGTTCGCGCACGGCGCGGCGTTTACGCAGACGTCCGCCGAGCAGACGAGGGCGACGATCGAAGAGCTGGCCAATCTGTCCGAGCGTCTCACGGCGTCGGTGTCCCAGTTCAAGCTGGCCTAACGATGGGGGAGCGGGGCGGTCGGAAACGACGGCGCCAGAATGACGACGGCATGAGCAACGAACTGGACCGGCACGGGCTCATCGGCATTTTTACGGCCGAGGCGGGGGACGGGCTCGCGAAGCTCTCGTCCATGTTGAATCCCGACGGAGGCGGCGATCCCAGCCCTTCCGTTGTCCACGAACTCTATATCGTCGGACACAGCATCAAGGGAGCGGCCTCGCTGTACGAATTCTCCGGTGTGGCCGGCCTGGCTGAAATTCTCGAGGCCGCGCTGGACCGGGCGGGGACGTCCCTGCCAGACGATGCATGGCCGGCCACCGTGGCGATGCTCCGCGACCTCGTTCAGACGTTACGCGGACAGATCGAGATCATCGCCAGGACCGATGCCGAAGAGCCCGGCTGTCTCGACGCCTGGACCGCACGCCACCCCGGTGTCACCGTCGCGCAGCCGTTCCCCTCCGCATCCGCTCCGATCGAAGGCGTGCAATTGGCCGAAGATTCGTCGTCGGCACTGGCGTTGCCGTCCGTGGAGGATGTGATTCCCGAATCCATCGTGCAACCACCGGCTGCCGCGCCGGCATCTCCTGTCGCCGAGGTGCCTCCCTCGACCGACATTCTCACCGACACCTACCTGCTTCCCGAGCTGGATGCCGAGGTGATGTCGTTTTTCGCTCCCGAAGCCTACGAGTACATCGAGACCATCGAAGCGTCGCTGCTCCGGCTGGAAAAGCAGCCGGATGACGCCGAAACGATCCATAAACTGTTCCGGGCCGCGCACACGCTCAAGGGCTCGGCGTTCACCGTTGGATTCCAATGCATCGGCGATTTGACCCATCACGTCGAGAATTTCATGGGGGCGGTCCGGGAAGGCAAGCAACGGGTCACGTCGGAGGCGACGGACATCATCTTCAAGGCGATCGATGTGGTGAAAGCGCTGATGAAGCGCGATGCCGGCCTGCTCGAACTGATACGCGGAGACTTTGCCGCGGCGAAGCACCGGCTTACCCAGCTCGAGCACGAGGCATCCGGAGCCACGGTTTTCCCGACGCCGGCCGCTGCCATGCCACCTACGCCTGTACCTGTTGCACCGTTGCAGCCTCAGGCGGCGCCGGTCGGGCAGGAGGCGCCCGAACGGCGGGCAGGCGCCCGGGCGCAGGAGGCGCCAGCGGCGGACAGCAAGACTGCCGCGGAGCAGGCGGTCATCCGGGTCAGCAAGGATCGCCTCGAACGCCTCTTGAACCTCGTCGGCGAGCTGGTCATCAGCCGCGGACGGCTGGAACAGCGATTGGTGGCGCTCGAACAGTTTGCCAACCAGGTGCAGGCGACAAAGGGGCGGATGGTCGAGGCGGTACGGTCGTTCGAGGAGAAGCACACGTTTAATGTGCCGGCATCGTCATCCGGCTCCGGCGGGGCGACGGGTCCCGCCTTGCCAGTGACGTCCGACTTCGGCGGGCTGGAATTCGACCGGTACGACGACTTCAACATCCTGGCCCGACGCATGGCGGAGGTGTCAACAGACGTCGGCGAGGTGATGGCCCAGCTCAACGGAGCCATCAAAAAAGCGCGTGAAGACATGGGCCTGTTGCAGCGACTGACGCTGGACATGCGGGACGAGATTGCCCGCGCCCGTATCGTGCCGATCGGCACGCCGTTCACACGCTTCAAGCGAGCCGTCAGGGAAATGGCCCGGTCGACGGGGAAGGACGTGGAGCTGGTCACGTCCGGTGAACAAACGGAAGTCGATACCGTTGTCGTCGAGCGCCTGGTGGATCCGTTGGTCCACATGGTGCGGAACTCCGTGTTTCACGGCATCGAGAAGACGGACGTTCGCATCGCTTGCGGCAAGCCGGCCAAAGGCACGATCTATCTCCACGCGGCCCATCGCGGCAACTCCGTGGTGATCGAGGTGGAGGACGATGGCGGGGGGCTCGATGTGGAGAAGATCAAGGCGAAGGCCGTCGCCGTCGGGCTGATCCGGCCCGAGCAGGCGCCCGAGCTTCCGTATGCGGACGCGCTTAAGCTGATTTTCCTGCCGGGCTTCTCGACGGCCGATCAGGTGGGCGATCAGGCGGGGCGCGGCGTGGGCATGGACGTCGTCAAGCGCGTCATCGAGTCCATGAACGGCCAGATTGATATCGAGATGGAAAAAGGCGTCGGCACGAAGTTCACGCTCACCCTGCCGTTCACGCTGCTGATTTCAACAGCGCTGCTGGTGCGTGTGGGGACGGAGCGCTATGCCGTTCCGCTGTCGAGCATTCGCGAGGTCGTGCTGGCGGCTCCGGGAGCCGTGCAGGACGTCGGCGGCCGTCCCATCCTGCAGGTCGGCGACGAGGCACTCGAGGTGCGTTCCCTCGGCCGGATGCTCGGGCTGGGGGAGTCGACCGTCGAGGGGCCGCGGCCGGTGCTGGTGGCCCGCGGGGCGACCGGCATGACGGGATTGGCGGTCGATGAACTGCTGGGACGCCAGGAAATCGTTGTGAAAACGCTGGGCACGTTGCGGCCGTTCCAGCAATCCTATTTCGGCGGTGCCAGCATCGATCCGGAGGGCCACGTGGTGCTGGTGCTCGATATCGGCCGCCTGCTGGCAGGCCGGACCGTAGAACTGGCCGGGCCGGCGTTTGCGCAGCCGTTGTTGCCGTCCGAGAGTTCGGAGGCCGGCGAGCCATCCGGCGAAGCGGCCGGCGGTCCGACCCGTGTGCTCCTGATCGACGACTCTCTCAGCGTCCGGAAATTTGTCGGGCGCATGCTGGAGCGGGCGGGGTACACGGTGGATACCGCGGTGGACGGGGAGGACGGGGTCAAGAAAGCCTCGCAGGTTGCATATCGAGTGATCATTACCGATCTTGAGATGCCGAAGCTGAACGGCTATGAGGTGCTGCAAACCCTTCGGCAGCGTCCCCGCACAAAGTCCACTCCGATTATGGTCATGACGACACGGGCAGGGGAGAAGCACCAGCAGGCCGCCATGAGCCTGGGGGCCTCGGGCTATCTGACCAAACCGGTCGAGGAGCGCGCACTGGTCGCGGCCGTCGAACAATGGATCAGCCGGCCGGCCGGCGCTTCGAGATGACGGAGTTCGGGAAACAGTCATGAGCCTGCGCGGCAGATTGGAAAAAGTCTCCCCGACGCTGGGCACCATGCAGGTCCTTGTGGTGGCCTGTGGCAAGACCCATCTGGCGATTCCGGGTGCGATTGTGCGAGGGGTCGTCGAGTTCGGCGAAGCGGTGGAGGCGCGGATCGTTTCCCTGTTCGGGGAATCATGCCGCGTGACGGATCTGGCGGCCCGGCTGGGGCTTCCCCCGGCGGTGCTGACCCCGGACATGCGTATTATTTTGTGCGGGGAGCACCGGGCGCGGCAGGCGTGGCGCGTGGATCGCACCCTGGGGCTGGAGGATGTGGATATGCAGCGGATCTCGCCGCTGCCGCCTCATTTTGCCGGCGTGGAGCAGAGTTGGTTCACAGGACTTTTCCTGTTTCGCGACACCCTGGCGCTCCTGATTAATCCCGGATGGCTGCTGAGCCAGACGATGGAAGCGTTTGTCGCCCTATCGCTCACGGATCAGGCGGCCTCGGAAGGAGTGCCCGCCCCAGAACAGGCCGCAGCGGCCCCAGCCGGGAAACCGACACCATCTCCGGCCATGAAAAAGGAACGGCGCAAACCGTTGCCGGCCGCCAGTGGCGATGCGGCCTCGCTCGATGTGCTGGAGAATCTTGTGCTGGAGGAATCCGCGGATGTTGAGGACAGCCAAACGCCTTGGGCAGACGTCTGAAGCGGCCAGGCCCTGGTCGCTCGTGATGTTCTCGGTCGGAGGGAAACGGGTGGCGGTGCGCGCCGAGGAAATCGGCGGCGTCACCCCGTGGACCGAGGCGATGCCGGTTCCCAGCCTCACCCCCTATGTGAATGCGGTGCTCCGGCAGGGCGAGGAGATTCTGCCGGTGTTTGATTTTGCCCGGCTCCTGATGGTGCAGGTATCCAAGACGGATCCCCTCTGCCTGAGGGCCAAGCGCCAGGACGGTGTGATGGCGATCTGCATCGATCCGGATGTGCCGACGTTGCATCAGGTCGAGGCGCAGAGCGTCCGGCCGGCTTCGTTTGAAACCCCGGGAGTGGTGGGCATCTGCTCAATCGGATCGGAGGATGTGCCGATCTATTCGTGGGCCCTCCTCGGGCCGACACCGGCGCAGCAGGTGGCGTAGCGTGCTCATGTGTGGTGAGGATGTCAACGGGGGATTCTGATGGCGAAAGTGCTGATTGCCGACGATAGCATGGCGGTCCGCAAGGTGGCGGAGCGCCTTCTGGTGCAGGCCGGCCTCGAGGTGGCTCTGGCGTCCAGCGGGGAGGAGGCGCTGGCCTGGCTGGCGAAGGAACGGGCGGACGTGATCATTTCCGACGTGATCATGCCGGGAAGAAGCGGCTATGACGTGTGCACCTTTGTCCGGTCACAAGCGGGACTGGCGGATACGCCGGTGCTGTTGATTTCCGGTATTGTCAACGACGAAGTAGCCAAACAGGTTGAGTTGTGCCGGGCCAACGGCGTGCTCAAGAAGCCGTTTCAGGGGTCGTCCCTCCAGGACAAGGTCAAGGAGTTACTGGCTCAGCGGCAGCCGGCCGCGCCAGCGGAACCCCCGCCTCAACCGGAGCCTGCGCCGGCTGCACCAGCGGTTACCTTATCCGCTCCTCCGAGCCCTCCGCCTGTGCCGGAGCCGAAGCCGGTGGCTGCTGCGGCGCCTCCGGTCTTCACACCTCCGCCGCCTGCTCCCGTGAGGCCGGCGCCGGTCGTCGCGCCCGCATCGACGTTTGCGCCTCCGCCGCCGGCTGCGCCCGCATACGATCCGACGCAAACTTCAAGAATCGATCTCTCGCAGACGACCAAGGTCTATCGTATTACGGAAGAGAAGCTGCAGGCATTCCGCCAGGCGGTCGCTCGCGTCAAGGATTTGGAAACGGCTCTGGCCGAGGAGCAGGCGCAATCGGCCCGCCTGTACGAACAGTTGGAAGCGACCGGTCAGGAGGGGGGCGGGGGCGAGCGGGTCCGGCAGCTCGAATCCATGCTGGCAGAAGAGCAGAAGCGATCCGCCCAGTTGACCAAGCGTGTGGAGGAGTTGGAGCGTGCCCTGGTGGCGGCCAATGATCGGGTCGGCCAGATCGCCAAGCTGCTCCAGACCGGCAGCTGATCGTCACACCGCCGCATGAACTGATCATGGAACCGAACAGCACGACAGACCCCTTCCAGCAGGAAATCGTCGCGCTCTTCGCAGCCGAGGCGCAGGACTGGATCAGCCAGGTGGAAACCGCGCTTCACGAACTGGAGGCGGGCCCCCCCCAGTTTCGATGCGTCAAGCTGTTTGAGACGATTCGAAACGGGGTGACGAATCTGGGAGGCTCTGCGGCGACCGTCGAGCGGCCCGACATCGAGAAGCTGTCGTTCGCGATGCTGCCGCACCTGGAGGCGATCGAGGGGCAGGGCAAGGTCACGTCGGCGGGTCAATGCGCTGCTCTGCGGGAGTCCCTGGAAATTCTGGCAACAGCCATCCAGCGTCTCATTCCCTCGTCCGTTCCTGCTGCCGGGGTAGAGGCGCAACCGGCGGCTGCGCCTGTTGCGGCCGCCACGGCTCCGGCGCCCCAGGCCGCTACCTCTCCGTCGGCTTTGACCGGTCCGATCATCGATGCCCTCATTGAACTTCAGCAGAGCCGCTCGGAATCGGCCGAGACCACCAGGATGCTCGTGGATTCGCTCATTCAAGTGCCGTCAGGCGGCGCCGGCCAGGGCGTCGTCACCGGAGATCGTGATGCCATCGTCAGAAACCTGAAGGAACTGGATGCACTGGATGCGCAGCTCCTTGCCGATGTCCAGCAGCGGTTGCCGAATGTTCAAAAAGCGTTTTCAACGCTCAAAACTTCCGGGGCCCCGGCATTTGCCTCGAACGGGAGCCTCGATGGAGTGCTGCAGGACGTCGCCCGGTTACGCGACGAGGCGTTTGCCGCCGGCGCCTCATCGGTCATGTCGTTCTTTAAAGGCCTGCATAGCTGGATATCCCTCGTCGCCCGGCAACAGATTTCCGTGCCGTCACAACGTTTCGAGGCCGTCGAGTCGCGATTGAAGTCGGCGCTGACGATGACGCAGCAATGGGTCGACGTGGGGCGCATGAAAAAGGCAAACGTCGAGCAATTTTTTGGCAAATAACTCTCGCTCTGCCGTTTTTTACATCGCCTTTCCCCTCCCGCGACCCCCCTGCACATTGATACCGGCCCGGCTGGAAGAGGCCTGGCGTATGCTCATGCCGCGTGCGGCCCCATGGGTTGCGTGTCCGTCATGCCGGCATCACAGGGCTTGCAAGTGATTGAAATTCGAAACCCTTGTCAGCCTATTTTTTGTGCAATGCGGATGTCGTGCTGTCGTGCCGTGACAGACCGCCGGTCAGATCACAAGTTTATCCACAGTGCGCCCACAGTTTTTGTGGACAGAAATATCTCACGCTGAGCGATGCAGAAAGGCATGCAATAGCATGTCCAAAACTGTCCGATGTCCCGTATGCGCCGGCCGGACTCCATGGGAGTCGAATCCCTGGCGCCCTTTTTGCTCGGAGCGATGCCAGCTTACCGATTTGGGGTCGTGGGCGGCCGAATGGTATCGCGTGCCCGGCCGATCGTTGACGACTCCGGCTGCGTTTCAGGACCCGGACGATGATTCAGAGGGGGAGGCCATCCGGTAGACACCATGCCCAAACTGGTCACCGTTCAGCGGCAGGAGCAGGAGATCGAGAAGGCGCACGAGTATGTGAAACGTCACATCCTGCTTCCTTCCGGTCTGCTGGGTTTGATCTGCGTGGTGTCGTCGGCGGCCGCGCTGGTCTATCAGTTCGTGACGGAGTCCTACGGCGTGCAGGCATTCGAGGAGACGACCGGCCTGCTGGCGGTCGGGGCGCTGCTGGGGTGGGGGCAGACCCGCTACCACCGGTATCTGCTGCAGGAATTTCCCGGTTATTTTTCCGCTCGCATGAGGGCGTATGAGCGGACTGGGAGCAAAAAGCCAAAAAGGGACATTGCCAAAGTCGTACTGGACCATCCCGGGCGGTCGCTGGTGCCGCTGGGCTACGTCCTTGGGGTCGGGATGCTGCTGGGGCTGTCCGGGCTCAGCGTGTTCAGCGGGCAGGTGGACAAGGTGGCTGCCTGCATGATGCCGTGGGCAGGATTTTTCTGGGCGAAACTCTTTTTCTGGCGGAGGGTGCTGGGACCAGGCACAAGTCAAAAGTAAAAAGAATAAAGTGTCGGGAAAGAGTCCTACTTTTTACTTTTACCTTTTGACTTTTTACCTGCGCGAGCCGTGTGGCCTTCCAACGCGCTGACCCGCTGCAGAAGCTCGCGCACCTGCTGGCGCAATTCCGGCAGGCGCGGAACCACCGCCTGGGCCTTGATTGAAATTTCGTGCGGCATGGCCGGCGTGCCGGAGACGATCTGGTTCCCCGCCAGACTGCGGTTGACCCCGGACCTCGCGGCGATCATCACCTGGTCGCCGATTTGAATGTGATCGGCAAGGCCGGCCTGTCCCCCCACGATCACATGCGAGCCGAGCGTCGTGCTGCCTGCAATTCCCACCTGCGCGACCAGAATGTTGTGTTCCCCCACCGTCACGTTGTGGGCGATCTGGACCAGGTTATCCACCTTGGTGCCCCGCTTGATGACGGTGCGGCCAAACGTCGCCCGATCGACGGTCACATTGGCGCCCAATTCGACGTCGTCTTCGATGACGACCGTGCCGATCTGGGGAATCTTGTGGTGGCGGCCCTCCTGCTGCACGTACCCGAAACCGTCGCTGCCGATCACGGTGCCGCTGTGGATGATGGCGCGTTTTCCGATGGAGCACCGTTCCCGGATGGTGACGTTCGGGTAGAGGAGCGAGTCGTCCTCCACCACGGAGTCGTCCCCGATGAAGACGCCGGGGTAGAGGGTCACCCGGGCGCCGATCCGCACGCGGTCGCCGAGCGTGACGAACGGCCAGATGGAGACGTCGGGGCCGATCTGGACGCCGGTTCCTTGCACGACCTGCTGGGCAATGCCGCGGACTGTGCGGGGAGCTGTAAAGAACTGCTGGACAAGACGCGCAAAGGCGTACTTGGGGTTGGCCACCACCAACTGCGGGCGGGACATTCCGGGGAGGGGGTGCCCGACGACGAAGGCGACGGCCTTGGAGTCCAGTGCGGCCTTTACGAAGCGCTCCCCCTCGACGTAGGCGAGGTCTCCGGTCCGGGCCTCCTCCAGACTCGACACGCCGGAGATCGCCGTATCGGCCGCTCCGCTCACCTGCCCGCCGACGGCGCGGGCCAGTTCGTTCAACGTCACGGAACGGGGGGGAAGCCCTGCGGACATGCGGGGGTTATCCTTTTTTCTTTCTGGGCGCCGGGCGCTGGGCTGGAGGTTTGGCCGGCGGTTTGGAAGCCGGCGCTGCCGGCCGGCCGACCCTGCCTTCCACATAGGCGATCACGTCGGAGACTTTCGTCAGTTGCTGGAGATCCTGATCGGGAATCTGCAGGTCGAAGACTTCCTCGATCTTGAAGAGGAGTTCGATCGTGGCCATGGAGTCCAGGCCGAGGTCCTCCCGCAAGGCATGGCGCGGTTCGATCGACGCGGGGTCGCGTTTCAGGTACTCGCCCAGCGCGGTTCGAATACGGACGGCGATGTCTGATTCGGCAGGCATGGGCTCCGTTAAATAATGATGTTGGGCCGGTTCAGCCCGTTGAGCCAGTCAGGACGACGAACTGGCCAAACCGGCAGAACGGGCTCAACGGAATTAACGTACATACTTTTTAAACACGACCGCGGCATTATTACTGCCGAAGCCGAACGCGTTCAAGAGCGCAATTTTGATCGAGCGTTCCTGCGTCTCCGTGGAAATGCCCGTCAGGGCGCAGGCCGGATCGGGATCCTCGTAGTTGACGGTCGGATGGATCTGCCCCGTCTCCAGCGCCAGGGCGCAGGCGACGCCGCCCAGGGCGCCGGCCGCTCCGAGCGTGTGGCCGATCATGGATTTGGTGGCATTGACCAGCATCCGATCGGCCCGGGATTTGAACAGATGGCGCAGGGCTTTGACTTCCACGGCGTCGCCGATCGGCGTCGAGGTGGCATGGGCGTTGATGTAGTCCACCTGGGTCGGGGACACCTGTGCGTCCCGCAACGCCAGGGACATCGTTTCCGCAACCTCCAGGCCGTCTTCGCGCGGGATGACCATGTGGTGCGCCTCGCTCGTCGCCGCGTAGCCGGCCACTTCGGCATAGATGCGGGCCTTGCGTTTTTTGGCGTGGGCCAGCGATTCGAGAATCAGGGCCCCGGCGCCTTCGCCCATCACGAATCCGTCCCGTGCCCGGTCGAACGGTCGGGAGGCCTTTTCGGGAGTCTCGTTAAAATTGGTGGACAGTGCGCGGAGCGAGCAGAACCCGGCGAAGACCAGAGGCGTGATACAGGCATCGGCGCCCACCGTGATGACGGCGTCCGCCCGCCCGGCCCGGATGGTGAGCAGGGCCTGGCCGATGGCATGCGCGCTGGACGAGCAGGCGGTGGAAATGGTCAGGTTCGGGCCCTTGGCGCCATGGACCATCGCGACGATGCCGGAGGCCGAGTTGAGCGTGATCGTCGGAATGAAGTTCGGATGTACCCGGTTGGGCTTCTGGCTGCGGTAGAGCTGGGTGATTTCCCGTTCGCCCATGACCATGCCGCCCATGCCGGCGCCGACGATGGTGCCGATCCGATGGGGATCCTCGCGCTCGATGCGGAGCCCGGAATCCGCGAGCGCTTCCTTGGCGGCCACCAGCGCGAATTGCGCGTAGCGGTCCACCCGGTCGACGTGCGGCCCATCGAGGTATTGAGCCGGCGTGAAGTCGTGGATTTGCCCGGCGACACGCGACCGGTAGGCTTCCAGCGGCAGGTCGTCGAACGGACGGATCGCGCTGATGCCGGAGCGGCCTTCCAGCGCCGCTTTCCAGAATTGCGCGACACCGATTCCGATCGGAGACACGGCGCCGAGACCGGTGATGACGATCCGTTGGCTCATAGGATAATCCAGGTATGCGCGCGGATGTAGTGAGCGATTGAAATGGTCACGGCTTTGTTCTTTTTACTCTATGCCTGCTGTGCCGTCAATCCTTCGACTCCTCTCCCTTATGGACGGGGCTCGCTCAGGATTGACCCTGAGTCCATCGAAGGAGCCTGCCCTGAGCCTGCCGAAGGGTCAACTTCGCCGTCAGTGCCTGATTTGCAGGAAGAGCGCGGACCCGAATGAAAAAAACAGGATGTTGGCCAGCCAGCCGGCCATCACCGGCGCGAGCTTGCCGCTGTGGCCCAGGGCGATGGCGACCGAATGGGCGGCCCAGTAGAAAAATCCGATCGCCAGCGCCAGTCCGATCCCCATGGCCATGCCGCGTCCGCGCACGCCGCTCTGCCGGAGGCTCAAGGCCATCCCGACCATGACCATGATGAGGCTGACGAAGGGGAAGGCGATCCGTCCATGGTAATCCGTCAGGAATCGGGACACGTTATAGCCGTCCTTGCGCAGCCGGTTGGTGTAGGTGCGGAGGTCTGCCAGCGTCATCTCTTCTGTCTCGGTGGACAGCCAGGTGCTGAAATCCTCAGGGGTCTGCGACAGCGGAATGGGCGCGTGCTCGAATGCCTCAACCTGCACGAGGCCGCCCGGCAGCAGCTTTCGATGGGTGCCGTCCAGCAGCACCCATCCTTGAGCCGTATAATGGGCCCCTTTGGCTTCCGTCACCCGCAGCAATCGGAAATCTTCGCCCAGCTGGTACAGGCTGACGCCGTGCAGCGTCGAGCCATCCGGCTCGACCATGTCGAAATTCATCAGTGTCCGGTCGCCGATTTGAATCCAGGAACGGTCCGTTTTGACGGCCGGGCCGCTCGGCTTCTTTTCAATCCTGGCGGTCTTGACGTAGTCGGCCTGGGCCGTGGCGTAGGGAATGATGACGGCGCTGAAGAGAAACAGGACGCCGGCGACCACGGCGGAGAAGAGGAAAAAGGGGGCGGCGATGCGCGTCAGGGAGATCCCGCAACTGCGCATGGCGGTGATTTCCCGGTTGCGCGAGAAGACCCCGATGGTCAGCAGCGTGGCCATGAGCATGGCCAGGGGAGCGATCTGAAAGAAGATGGCCGGCATTCGCAACACAAAGTATTCGGCCAGCGTGACGAGCTCGACATCGTACCGGATGAACCGGCGGATCTTCTCGAAGAAATCCACGACCAGATAGACGGTCATGAGGCCGGACAGGCACATCCCAAAGACCTTGGCCAGCTCGCGCAGCATGTATTGGAAGAGTATCGTCATGGGCGCTATTGCCGGTTCATGCGGATAAACAGGGCCACGGTCACGGCGAAGAACAGCGCGTTCGGCAGCCAGGCTCCGGCAAAGGGCGGGATCAGCAGGGTGGTCACGAAAAATTCGCCCAGCACGTTGAGCACGTAATAGGCGATGACAATGCCCACGCCGACGGCGAATCCTCCAATGCGCCCGGAGCGTTTCGAGACGATCCCGATCGGCACACCGAGAATGCCGAAGATCAGGGCGGCGGTCGGAAACGCCAGGTCTTTGTAGGATTCCATCAGCCGTCGCAGGGCGCTCGCGTCCTGCCATTGCGTGCGTTCAAGTTGGGCCAGCAGCGCTTCGCGCGAGGGGCGTTCGTCGACGGCGGCATACACGCTTTGATCGAGGCTCAGTTTCAGATCGTACGTCGTGAACGCGACCTGGTGGTACTGCTCAAGATCGTTGGGGCGGTCGTGGATGGTCCCGTCCAGGAGACGCAGGCCGACCTGGCTGTTGCCCGGGTCGTTGAGCAACTGGTAATCGCCGGCCACGATGACGCGGCTGTCGGCGGGGTTGCGGTCGTCGGCGATGAAGATGCCCCTGCGGAACGGGCCGGTCTGGCTGTCGGAGACGTAGATCACCATATGCGGAACCGGCTCGTTGAAGACGCCCTTGTCCAGCGCCAGGGTCAGCTTGTCCCGCAACAGGCTCATGGCCAGTTTTTTGAGCGAGACGCTGGTCCACGGCTGGCCCCAGTGGGAGAGGGCCAGTGTCAGACCGAAGACCAGACAGGAGAACAGCAGGACCGGGCGGGAGAGGCGGAGAAGGCTGAGACCGGAGGCCCGCATGGCGACGAGCTCCTTGTCAAAGGACAGCCGGCCGAAGGCCGTGATCGAGGCAATGATGCCGGCGATGGGGAGCGTGAGGACCAGAAAGGACGGCAGCAGGTGGAGAAAGACCTTCACGACGGCGGCGAGCCCGACACCCTTCGACACCAGGAGTTCCACCAGGCGCAGCAGTTCCTTTGTCAGCATGACAAAGCACAGCGCGCCGAGGCTGATGAAGAAGGGCGCCAGCAGCTCGGTGAAGATATAGCGATCGAGGATTTTTCTCACGGTAACTCCACGATACACGATAACGCGACAGGAAAAATATACGGGATTTCCAATGACTTGTAAATTAAACGGAGAAGCTTCCAGGGGGATGCCAAGCTCCCGAAAGCGTACGGTTACGTAAAAGAATGTCTTGACAGCCCTACCCCCCTATGTTAAATGCTTGCCCGAAATTTTCTGTGTTTCAGGATACACATGCGGATAGGTACTGTGTTGCAAGGGCCGCAGGAGGACGTTCCCTTCTGCGGCATTTTTTTTCCTGTTTCCGAGAGGTCAGCGGGGGAATGCCCCATGCTCAGGGTTGAGGAAAGGAGGAGCGCGTGAGAAGCAAAGGCACCGTCAAGTGGTTCAATGACCGGAAGGGGTTCGGGTTCATCCGTCTTGAAAATGGAGAAGATGTGTTCGTCCATTATTCCGCGCTCCAGGGAGAAGGATTCAAGACCCTGAAAGAAGGCGAAAACGTCGAATTCGATATCGTCCAGGGAGCGAAGGGACCGCAGGCTGCCAACGTGTTGAAGATGTCCGCCTAGCGCGGGGAAAGCCGCTGCCTCAGCGGGCAGAGATTCGCTGGAAAGGGGTCTGCAGCGCGGCTGCGGACCCCTTTTCATTTGTGCAGGCCGCTTCATAGGAAGCCTTTTCATCGCGCGCGTCGAGCGTGCTGTTTTCTTGACAAACCCCAGGCCCGCCTTTACTCTGACGGCAAGGACTTTTTAGTCGGAAGGTATGCCGTGGCTCTCGACAAAAGCTCAGTTCTCGATAACGCTCAGAAATACACGGCGCAAGGCAAGCTGACCGAGGCGATTGCCGAGTGGAAGAAGCTCGCCGACCTCTCGCCGAACGACGGCGCACCCTACAACGCCATCGGCGATCTCCATCTCAAGCGGAATGCGTCCAACGATGCCGTGGAGGCCTATTTCAAGGCGGCAGCGGCATTCCGTGCCGGCGGGGTGGCGCTGAAGGCCATCGCGGTCTTCAAGAAAATCCTCAAGATCGACCCCAACCAGTTTCTGGCCCACAAATGTCTTGCCGATCTCAATGCCGAGCGCGGGCTGACCAGCAATGCCGTCGCCGACTATCTGATGCTCAGCAAGCTGTACCTGAAGGCCGGCAAGCCCAAAGAAGCCATGGAAACCTACCGCGCGGTCGTCAAGTTGGAGGCCTCCAACCTTGATGCCCGCCGGCAGCTGGCGGATCTATGTCTGAAACAGAACTGGAACGAGGAAGGCGTCAAGGCGTTCATTGAATTGGGGCGCGAGTGCGCCAGCCAGCGTCGGCCGGCCGAGGCCAAGGAAGCCTACCAGAGTGCGATCAAGATCGATCCGAAGAATCGCGAAGCCGTGCAGTTGTTGCAGGCGCTGGAGTCGGGCGAGGCGGCCCCCCCGCCGGCGGCCGGCGCGGCTGCCGGATCGGCGGGAGAGGCGGCCGGTGTCGATCCCAATAACCTCGGTGCGGCCTCCAAGCCTGCGTTGCTGGAATTTGCCAATTCGCAGATGAACAGCGGCCAGTACGGCCCTGCGGAAGCCGCGCTGTCCGAGCTGTTGAGCCGGGAGCCTGGAGAGCCGGAGGTCTGCCGGCTGCTTGCCAAGGTTCATCTCAAGGCGGGGCAGATCGTGGTCGCGCGGGGCGAGATTCAATTCTTTGCGGAAACCGCCATCCGGTCGGGGGATTACAAACTGGCCGAATCCATGATCCGGGAATTTCTCGAGGTCAACCCGACTTCCGTGACCATGCTGGAATTGCTGGGCAAGACCTACGAAGAGAGCGGCGACAGTGCGACCGCCGCCACCCATTACGGCCGGGCCGTCGAGGTGTTGCTGGAGCATCCGGATCCGGATAATCCGACGCTGCCCATCGAGATTTTCGAGAAAATCAAGGAGATCGCCTCGTCCAGCCCCGTTGTTGCAAAACTGACGGCCCTGTTCAAGGCCGGGCAGGAGGCTCCCGCCGAGCCGGCAGCTGCTGCCGCTGCTCCCGCCGCTGAGGAGCCTTCCGCTGCGGCTCCTGTGCAGGAACAACACAGCGAGCAAGAGTTGATGGTCCGTTATGAATTGGGCGTGGCCTACAAGGACATGGGTCTCTTCGACGAGGCGATGGAAGAGCTTCAGGTGGCGCTCAAAGGGCCGGCCTGTTTTGTGAATGCCTCCCATATGATGGGTCTCTGCTTGAAAGAGCGGGGCAAGACCAAGGATGCCATCGGATATTTGGAGCAGGCTCTGACCGATGGCGGATGCGCCGGTGACCTGGCGACCATGGTGAGGTATGACCTGGGACTGCTGTACGAATCCGAAGGCCAGTTCGAGAAAGCGTTCCAGATGTTTTCAGCAATCCCTGCTTACAAGGACGTGTCGAAGCGGCTGGAGTGGAGCAAGAACGGCGGCACCAAGACCGCCACGCGCTAGCAGGCGGCTGACGAAGGGCGAACTGCTCCGGCGTCTATCTATGCTCAGGGATCAAGTGCGGTTCGGAGCGAGCTTTGGCGCTCCGGTCTCCCTTCTGTGCTCGCGCAACGCGCGCGGAAGTGAGCGAGCTTGCGGCATGGTTTCCTCCCTTGCTCGCAGAGGCCGCACGATCGGAATGTGCTCCCTCGATGCGCGCAGTCGGAGGAAACCACGCCGCACTCGCGGGAAAGAACAGTTACCGATAAATATAAAATAGAAAGGCGATAGGTCGCTTGAGGACCTATCGCCTTTAACGCTTCGCCAAGTTCAGTGGGCTACTCGGTAGTGATTGCCCTGCAAACTTTGCCGGCCTGTCCTGGGGTGTGAGGAGAGGGCCGTTTTGAGCCGCCTGAAATATGAAAAGTCTTCCAACCCCTTATTCTTCTTCCCCTAAATTATCCACGATAGTTGTCGGCATTGATGTCGGCAGTCCCAAAAAGGGTTTCCATGCGGTGGCCTTGTGCGATGGCCGTTACCATGACAAGAAGGTAACGAAATCTGCGGATGAAATTGAGGCATGGTGTCTTAAGCTCGACGTCAGTGTAATTGGGATTGATGCCCCTTGCCGCTGGAGCACCACCGGACGCGCAAGATCGGCTGAACGTGATCTTGCTACTGAACGAATCTTTTGTTTTGCCACGCCAAGCAAGCAAGTAGCCGAAACCAAAGATTTTTATCGATGGATGCAAGCGGGCACAGAGTTATTCCGGATCATCGAACAACATTATCAGCTGTTCGATGGGAGCACTGTACCAGTGAAGGGCAAGGTTTGTTTCGAGACGTTTCCGCACGCTGTTGCGTGTGCTCTAGCTGGGAAGGTAGTCTCCGCAAAACATAAACGCAGAATTCGACACGAATTGCTGCGTCAAGCCGGCATGGATATGGAAGCGCTCACGAATATCGATATTATCGATGCCGCGCTTTGCGCACTCGCGGCGCATCATCTCGTGGGAGGTACTTTCAAGACCTACGGTGATGCCATGACCGGTCTTATCGTTGTCCCAGCTTAGGAGAGTAAGGGGTCGGGAGTCTTTTCGGCTCAAGCGATCGCGATCGGCTCTCCGCGTGGAGCGAAGCGGAAAGCCCGCTTTTTTCATGACGGTTCGTTGCGAAATCACGCAGTCGCGTCGCGAAACGGGCGCGCGGAGCCGGAAGAACCCGAGGCGTACTTGAAACAGTACGTCGAAGGGGCGAACGGCGAGCCTGCCCGCTTGGCCGCTGGACTATCCGCGGCCAAGCTTGTCGCAGCAGCGAATCCGTGATTGCAGCAGAAGCGCTCATGAATAATGCGGGCTGAGGACGTTCCATTCAAGCTGTGCTTCGGATGGAACATCCCACTCTTTTAAAAGCGGGGTGGAAGAGTGAGCCGCGAAGGCTTGGCCGATCGCGGGG
>Ga0155849_1070_pt1 | contig 27972 bp, 41 predicted proteins | sample RifCSPlowO2_01_FD_107503 | JGI IMG/M metagenome (GOLD analysis project Ga0155849, IMG submission 107503) | Nitrospirae bacterium RIFCSPLOWO2_01_FULL_62_17
TTCGTTCTTGGCCATGATCGGCACGGACACGAATGCCTGGTACCGATCTTCAGGAAGGTTATGAAAGAACTTGAACCGGGGATCGTCGCTGGCGTTGCTGGGAATCACCACCCGCGTCCGTTCACGAGCCACCCAGCCGGTAATGCCCTCGCCGAGCCCGATCGTGATGCGGCCGATCAGTTTCGGGTGCGGATTTTTGGACGCCCGCAGAATCAATTCTTCATGGCCGTCGGACAAGAGATACAGCAGGCAGGCATCGGCCTTCGTGACCTCCACCACCACATCGACAATGTGCTTGAGGACCGATTCCAGGTCCAGCGTGTTGGTGATGGAGTCCGTGATCCGGTGCAGGACATCCACCTCGCGGGTTTTTTCCCGCAGGGCCTGATCGAGCTGGTGGAGCGATTGATTGCGCCGGGCGTCTTTGGCCATGCTGCAAGCCCCCGTCTGTTACCTGCGCAAGCGCGCTGCGGCCCGCCGCGCGTGCGTCTTCTGTTTATCCTGCTGCTCGAACCACTGCCGGCAGGCCTCCCGCTCGAGCGGCTGGATGACCACCCGCCCGATCCGCTCCGGCAGCACGCAATAGACACGCCCCTGCACCACCTTCTTGTCATGCTGCATCGCCGCCCAGAGCCGGCCGAACGTCGTCTCCGGCAACGCATCCGGCAGGCCCGCCCGGCGCACCAGCGTGCGCTGACGCTCCACGACATCCGGGGCACAGAGGCCAAGATGCCGGGCCAGATCCGCCTCCTGCACCATGCCGATGGCGACCGCCTCGCCATGAATCAGTTTTCGATACCCCCCCAGCGATTCCAGCGCATGCCCGATGGTATGGCCGTAATTGAGAATGCGCCGAAGATCCGATTCCCGTTCATCCCGCTCAACGACCGACGCTTTAATTTCGCAGGACCGGGCAATGACATGGCCGACCGGTTCCGCGTCCAGTTTCAGCAGGCGGTCCATGTGCTGCTCGAGATAGGCAAAGAACGTCTCGTCCGCGATCACGCCGTATTTGATGACCTCCGCCAGTCCGGCCACCCACTCGCGCGGGGGAAGCGTCCGGAGCGTGTCAGGATCCACCAGCACCAGACAGGGCTGGAAAAAGGTCCCGATGAGATTCTTGCCGAGCGGATGGTTGACGCCCGTCTTCCCTCCGACGCTCGAGTCCACTTGAGCCACCAGCGTGGTCGGCACCTGCACGAAAGGGATGCCCCGCATGTAGATCGAGGCGGCAAACCCCGTCAGATCCCCGATGACCCCGCCTCCCAACGCCACCAGGACAGACCCCCGCTCGAAGCGGGCCGTGACCAGCGAATCGAGAATGGCGGACACCGAACGCATGGACTTGGCCCGCTCGCCGTCCGGCAGGACGATCGTCGAGGCATCCCATCCCGCCGCCCGAAGCGACCGGAGCACGCCTGGCGCGTAGAGTCGGCCGACGATCGAATTCGTGACCACCCCCACTTTGCCCTTCACGCCCAGCGAGGACAGACGCTGGCCGATCTCTCCGAGAACGCCCGGTTTGATCCGAATGTCGTAGCTGCGCTCGGCGAGGGCCACGGGGACACAGTGTTCGGCCTCCGCATGGGAGGGGCGAGAGTTCTCCACCGACCAATTCTCCTATGGCGCGCTCAGCGAGCCGTGCCACGGCGCATGAGCACATTCGAAGGGATATCAAAAACGACGGGATCGTAGCACAGGGCGGATGAAACTAAAAGGTGCGGACGTAGGCCTGATAGGCGTCGTAATTCCGCTTCATTTCCTCGAGACTGTCGCCGCCGAACTTCTCGAGCATGGCATTGGCCATCTCAAAGGCGACCACGGCCTCCCCGACGACCCCCGCGGCCGGCACCGTGCAGATATCCGAGCGCTCCACGGTCGCATCGAAGGGTTTCTTGGTTTCGATATCGACGCTCTTTTTGGGGCTGTAGAGGGTCGAAATGGGCTTCATCGCCACGCGGAGCACGATCGGCTCGCCGTTGGTGATCCCCCCCTCCAGCCCGCCGGCATTGTTGGTCTTGCGGTAGAACCGCTTGCCGTCCTGCTCATAATAAATTTCGTCGTGGACTTCGGACCCGAACCGTCGCGCGGCTTCGAATCCCATCCCGATTTCGACGCCCTTCATGGCCTGGATGCTCATGGCCGCCATCGCCAGGCGGCTGCTCAGCCGCCGATCCCACTGGGCATAGCTTCCAAGACCGATCGGGGGGTTCGTCACGACTACTTCGAAGACGCCGCCGAGGGTGTCGCCCTTGTGTTTGGCCCCCCGGATACGTTCGATCATCTGGGCGCCGGCCGCCTCATCGGGGCAGCGCACATCCGACCCCTCGGCCTTCTCATAGGCCACGAGCGGATCGTCCACGCGATTCGCCGTCACCCCGCCGATCTCCGTCGTATAGCTGACCACGCGCATGCCGAATTGGCCCAGCAGGGCTTTGGCGACGCCGCCGATGGCCACGCGAATGGCGGTCTCGCGGGCGCTGGCCTTTTCCAGGACGTTCCGGATGTCCCGATGGCCGTATTTGATCGCGCCCACAAGGTCGGCATGGCCGGGGCGCGGCCTGGTGACGACCTTGCCGGGGGGAACAGGGCCCGGTTCGACGGCCATCACGTCTTTCCAATTTTCCCAGTCTTTATTGGCGACGAGGAGACCGATGGGATTGCCGAGCGTTTTGCCCTGCCGGACTCCGCAGGCAAATTCGACCCGGTCATCTTCAACGCGCATGCGGCCGCCCCGCCCGTAGCCCTTCTGACGACGGGCGAGGTCGCCGTTGATCATGTCAGGAGTCAGCGGCAGACCGGCAGGGACACCCTCGAGAACGGCCAGGAGATATTTGCCGTGGGATTCTCCCCCGTTCAGATACCGAAGCATGATGGGGTATCCGGCATTTAGCTCTTGACGATATAGGGCGTGAGGAAGATCAGGAGCTCCTGTTTGGCAACCGTTTCGTTCTTGCTTTTGAACAGCCATCCGAGCACCGGGATCCTCGACAGGTAGGGCGTTCCGTTGACTTGGTTCGTCTGTGAATCCACGAACACGCCGCCGATGACCGCCGTCTCCCCGTCGCGCACCAGCACCTGCGTGTTAGCTTCGCGCTTATCGATGCTTGGACCGGCCGGGTTGCTTCGAGCGCCGACCGCATTTCGAGTTGCCTTGATCTGCATCAAAATCTGTTTCGCAGGCTCATTCGGATCACGCGACGTAATTTGAGGCGTCACCGTCAATTCCAGATTCGCATCCACAAAGGTCGTCTGCGTACCCTGAAGCGATGTCGTCTGGAACGGGATCGACTCACCCTGCGAAATCTTGGCCTGCCGCTTATCCAGCGTGGTGATCTTCGGCGCCGCAATCACCTTCGTCAAGCCCAGCACCTCACCCGCAGACAGCCTGGCATCGAGACCGAAACCAGGTCCCAGCTTGCCCAGTGTGATGCCGACCGCCGGCACGCTCGAAAGACCGGATACGGCCGCCGGCAGATTGACCATGAAGTTCCTGGCCACCGTGGTCGAACCCGTCCCTGCCGCCGCAGCGAAATCTCCCGTGATGTTGCCGAATACTCTGAAATCGTTGCCGTTAATATTCGAGTCCTTGACGCCCCACTGGACTCCCAGGCCGCGCGAATAGCTCGTGTCCGCCTGCACGATCCTGGCTTCGATTTGAATCTGCGGAACCTCGATATCGAGCAACTCCACAAGCTCTTTGAACGCGGCCACGCGGGACGCCGTGTCCTGCACAACGAGAGCGTTTCCGCCCGCATTCAACGTGAGTTGCCCGCGCGGACTCAAGTATTGGCGAAGCGATCCTTGGATCTCGGAGGCCTGGACGTTTCTGATATAAAGAATCCTGGTAATCAGATCCTCAGCCTTCGCCTTGGCCTCCTTCGCCTTGGCCTCCTCGTCCTGCTGCTTGGTGACATTGGCAAGCGTGTCGATCCAGATGATGTTGCCTGACCGGATCTTGCCAAGATTGTTCATTTTGAGCAGCATGTCGAGTGCCTGGTCCCAGGGCACGTTGAGCAATCGCATGGTCACTTTGGCCTTGACGTTCTCACCGATGACCATGTTGAATCCGCTGACCTCTGCGATCAGCCGGAACACGTTTTGGATATCTGCCTGCTGGAAATCCAGGGAAATGCGGCGTCCCGCAAATTTCCGTTCGCCAAGCGGCTCAAGTTGATCATCCGACTCTTTGACCTCAGGGGCCATCTGCGCCAGGGCGGACTTGTCCTCCAGTTGTGCCAGCCGCTCAGGAAACGGCACACGCCCCGCCTTCGCCACGCGAACCCGCTCCTGCACCGGCTCGCGCCGCTTAGCCGACAGCTGGTCAACCGACCGCGGTTCAGTCGCGGCAGTACCATTTACCACGTGACCAGCCTCGCCCCCCGTCAGGCGGACGGCCAGTTGCGTCTTGCCGGGCACGACGGTGTACTGAACGGGTTGCGGCAGGTCAAAGACCAGCCGGACCCTGTCCGAGTGATGCCCGATCCTGATCTGCTTGAGCAGCGGATGATCGACCGGAAGAATCTGGAACTTGAGCGGAGATGCCACATGCGACAAATCCACCACAAGACGATCCTGCTTCAACGCCCGCACGTCATAGGTGAATTCCCCGTCACCGAGAATCAGCACCGTGGCTTCGCCATCGCCGCGTTGGACTTCGACCTTGCTCATGACCTTCGCCTGATCGGAGGATCGCGTCGCCGGTGCCGCGCCCGGGGCCGATGCGGCCCGTGAAGCGCCGCCATCAAGCGGGGCTTGCGCCCGATCTGCATTCTCCATCCCGGCTTGTGCCTTCTGAAAGTCGATGACCAGCTTCGATCCCTCCGTGTGAATGTCCGGCTTCACGGACGCCGTCAGCAAGAACGACAGTTGCACGCCGGCTTTTGGATCAGACACTTCGCTTGGAACCATCTGCAACAGCGGCGGCTTATTGATGTCCATGCGCTGCAGTCCGGCCCCTTTCTGAACGCCGGGTAAATCAATGATCACACTGGCGGGCACCTCGTTGGTCGTCATGATGTAGGACAACGCCGGTCCGCTATCGATTTCAACGCGGACCCTGTCACCCGCATCGATAACATTGATGCGCTCGAGCGGCTTGACCGCTTCAGCAGCCTGCGAATCGACCGCCTGCGCAATTTGAGTCATCGCGGCGAACAATAACGCCAGCGACAAACCCGCACTCGTGTAGAAGCGTGTGTGTGTCATGGTAGACTCTCTTTCGCATGCAGGGGCTTGGCGTACTCACGCACCTGCTTCTTGCCATAGATATCTGTAAACCGCTCCTCGACAATGACCGCCTTCTCCGTAATCGCACTGACAATTCCGTTGTTGTTTCCGATTTTTGCGCCTCGCTGCACGGCGTAGCCCTTGCCGTCCGGTGTTTGCACCATGGCCATATACCCGAATCCGCCCCATACGATTCCGATAACCGACAACTCGGACACGGAGACACGCTGGAGCGGAGGGAGATTCACGTCTTCCGATTTCTTTGCCATGTCAGCCGCCCCTGCCTCACGAATAATCATCAGGAAAGGATCCCTCCGTCCTTCCGGCAAATAGACATAGCCCTCGCGGCCTACCGGAACAACCAGTTCCCCTGCAATTCCCCCCCCACCCGGCTGCGACACCGAAGGAGCCACGACCGGCGCAGCGCTCGGGCTGCCTGTATCTGCCGGCTTGGCGGATGCTCCCGGCTGAGCTGCCGGCGCAGAGGCTGGAGCAGGAGCCGGAACAGATTGCGCATCTGCGCGATCCTGGAGCATCCCGGCAACTCCGGCACTCGAAAGACAGATCATCAACAGCCTGAACCACATTATCGTCATGCCTCTACGATTATTGTTCGCCATCACTTGGCCGCTGGAGCCGGCGCTCCGGTCGAAGCCTTCGCCGGTCCACTTTGAGCCGGCTTGGCCACCGGTTCAGGAGGTGCGACGAATGCCGTCAAATCGAACACGGTCTGAATCACAACCCGTTCCTGCTCGATTTTCGGACTCTGCATTCGAAGCCCCGATACGCTGACGATTCGAGGCAAATTATTAATCCGATCAAAGAAGAGCGCTGCCGTATGGTAGCCTCCAGCCAGTTCGACGTTGAACGGAAGCCGCACAAAGAGCTTGGAAGGATCCTCCGCTCGTGTTCCCGGCCTCCACAGCCGGATATCCAATCCCAATCGAACCCCCATATCAGAGACCTGCTTGAGCAGGAGAATTGCCTCCTCTTCCGGAGGAAGCGACTGCTTCTTCTTCTCCAGCGCAATCTCCAACTGCTTATTCGCCGCCATCAGCTCTTCAAGATGCTTGGCCTTGATCGACAACTCCTGGATTTGTCCTTCCTGCTTGGCGATTTCGCCATCGAGCGTCTGAATGGCTACGTTCTTCTCGTCCCAAATGGTGTAATAAAATATGGCCGGTACTCCCACCATCAGAAGGAACAACAACAGGACCTTCTGAACGATTGGGATCGTCCGCAGAAATTCAAAGCTGATTTCAGGCAGTTTCATGCTCAGCTCTTCAGATTCGCGCTGATTTTGAATATATACACGGTCGATTTGCCTTCTACGCCCGCGCGAGACTCAGTCAGACGAATGTTCGTGAAGTACTCTGTGCGGCGCAGGTTATTGATGAATTCAACAATATCGTCCTGGCTCATCCCCTTACCTTCCAAATCAACCTGCTTGTCCTTTATGTCCAGCCTCGTCAGCCACAACTTGAGCGGCTCCAAGCTCTGGCTGATATGATCCAAGGTTCGAACCGGCCCTCCGCGGCTCTTTTCCAACTGATCGATGATGCGTCCCTTGTCCTCAAGCAGTTTCTTCCTCTTCTCGAAGTCTTCGACCTTCTTGACCTGCTGCTGCAAAGCGGCAATCTGTTTCTCTTTGTCCTGCTTGACGTGCTGCTTTGCTTCGATTTCCTCTTCGAGAATGCCGGCATACCAGAAACAGGCGATCACCACCAGCACAATGGCCGCAAACGCGCCGGCTGCCTCGATTCGAACGTCCCACTGCTTTTTGACTCCCTTGGTCCTCGGCTCCGGGAGCAGGTTGATGCGAATCATCGATCACCCATCGTCCGAATCGCCAGGCCAACGCCCACAGCGACTTGCGGCGCCACTTCGGCCAGGGCAGCCTGATCAAATCCGCCCTGCGCAATATCGACTTGATTGAACGGGTTGGCGACTTCCACGGGCACACCCATCCGCTCGGTCAACTGCTCGACCAGACCCGCCACCTTTGCGCACCCTCCACACAGCATGATCTTCGTGACATCGCCCGCATCCGCTCCAATCGACTTAAAATAGTCGATCGTGCGTGCGATTTCAGAGGCGACCTCGGCATTGATTCCATCGATGATGCCCTTGACCGTCGTGGCATCGAGCCCTTCCTTCAGCTTCCCTTGTTGGGCAGCCTCTGCTTCCTCGGCCGTGACACCCAGATCCCGTTGAAGCGCTTCGGCATAACGATGCCCCCCGACCGCAATGTCCCGGGTGAACACCGAAACGTTCCCCTTGACGATATTGACATTCATGACGCTGGCCCCGACGTTCACCAGCGCCGTCAACTCTTCGGGTTTGGTCTCATAATTGATGCCGTACATGTTCTCGATTGCAAAGGCATCGACGTCGAGCACCTTGGGAATGAGTCCCGCGCCTCGCGCAATCTCCGTCAATTCGTTGACTTTGTCTTTCTTCGCCGCCACCAGCAGCACGGCCATCTGCGTCTGGCCATCCTCCGTCGTTTCTGCCGGATTCAAAATAAACCAGTCGAGGTTGACTTCATTGATGTCGAAAGGGATGTATTGCTCGGCAGCCTCCTTGACCTTCGCCTCCATTTGATCGTCCGGAGTTTGAGGAAGATTGATCTTTTTCACGATCACGGCATGCCCGGACACAGACAGCGCGACATGTTTAACCTTGATGCCCTGCTCCTGGATCAACTCCTTGATCGCATCGATCACCCGACCGGCATCCATGACCGTCCCATCGACAATCACTTCCGGTTCCAGCGGCTTGATGCCGAATTTCTGGAGAAAGTACTTCCCCTTGAGTTCCTTGATCTGCACCATCTTGATTGCCCTGGACCCGATATCCAGTCCCACAAGCTGCTGCTTGGCGGCAAACAGCGTATCGACGTCCATCGTCGCAAAATCTTTCAGCGTTGTGATAAGCCCCATCAGATTCATCGTCGACCCTTTGATTACTGACCCGACTTGCGCGTACGAATAATTTGCTTGATCTCTTTAATGTGCTGCGCGGTATACAGCCGCCAGTTGCGCCAATCTCGCGACGGCCCGGAAATCAACCCTTCGCGCTCCCACCGAAAAAGTGTCGCGCGCGAGACATCGAACAACTCGCAGACCTCGATCGTCTTATATTGTTTCCGCGCAGTAGCCTGTACGCTCTTCATATCACAATGCTTTCAATGCACAACCAATTTCTAAAAACAGATTTTACAAATTATTGCGGCTAAGTATAGTCAATATATTCTCACTGTCAAGCAAACATGATTATGAACACCGCATGAACAAAGGGGAAAATCAACGTCGGGCAGTACTTTTCGCTATATATGGGAGCCTGTTGAGGGCAGGCAACCATACCTAGTAGAAATCAAGACCAGCGGAACTTATGTTCTTGCAGAATAAATTTACAGTTGACGCGATCGCACGAAGAAAAGATTTCTAGCAGGGCATTCCATGGAGGCATTGCTTTATCCTGAAACCGGAGCCACTTTCCTGAATCCGCGCACACCTTTCCCGACTGCACGAACTGCCCGAGGTCCGATCATGCTGAGGAATGTGCATCGATCAAGTGAACCTTGCCCTCATTTTCCCGCTGCACAGCCTGCAGATGCCCTCTTGCAGCATTCTGAAGCAGCAGAAACGGAATCCCAAGATACCGCCTCAATGCAGGCGTGATGGTTACATGACGACCGGTGATCGTAATAGACATACAGAACGAACGCCGTCACCCTATTACTGTGGCGTTCCTTAAAAGAAGCGTTTGCGCTGGCTGGCAGAAGGAATATTGACTTCCGAACGATATTTCGCCACCGTGCGGCGGGCGATGATAATTTGGTGGCTTTGCAGTTTTGCGGCGATTTCCTCATCCTTGAGGGGGTGCTGGGTATCCTCTTCCGCGATCATATTCTTGATCATTTCACGAACCGTCACGGACGAAAGCGCATCCTGGCTCTGATCGGTTCTTTGGAGGGCGGTATTGAAAAAGAACTTTAGCTCCAGCATGCCCTGCGGACAATACATGTACTTGTTGGCCGTCACCCGGCTGATGGTCGATTCATGCATGCCGATGTCTTCTGCAACCTGCTTGAGCACCAGAGGCTTCAGATGCTGGACGCCCTTCTCGAAGAACGCCTCTTGAAACTTCACAATGCTGCGGACAACCTTTAGAATTGTTTTGTTCCGCTGCTCGATGCTTCGAATCAACCACTGCGCGCCGCGATATTTCTCATCCATGTACACTCTGGCTGCGTCGGAATCCTCCTTCAGACTGCCCGACATCATCTGCTTGTAATACGGGCTGATCCGAAGGCGAGGGAGCCCATCGTCGTTCAGCAGGACGGTCCACTCCCCTTCGTTCTTGACGACAAAGACATCCGGAATGATGGCATAGTTATTCGCAGAAAAATACGGACGCCCCGGCTTCGGTTCCAGCCCTTCAATCACGTGCATCGCTTCAACAACCGCTTCCACCGTCGTGTCCAATGCTTTTGCGACCCGGGCATATTGCTTTTTTTCCAGATCCTTCAGGTGAAACCGCACGATGGACTCGACAAGCGACCCCTTGAGCGAACCGGATCGCCTGGCTGGCGTCCCCACGGAATTTCGATCGAGAAACCCGAGCTGGATCAGGAGGCATTCCGGAAGATCCCTCGCGCCGACGCCGGCCGGATCAAACGACTGCACCTGCCGCAAGGCTGACTCTACCGATTCGGTCGGAACTTTTGCATCAGCTGCAATATCCTCGATCGACGTGCGCATATATCCATCGTCATCAATGTTGCCGATGATCGCTCTGGCGATCATCTTTTCCGTATCGGACATCTCCGTCAATGCCAGTTGCCACAAGAGATGCTCTTCGAGCGAAGTCGGCTTGGCAAGCGTCTGCTCATAGGACGGCAACTCCTCCTGATTCGAGGGAGAAGACTCCCGCCCGCCGGCAATGCGATCATTATCGAAGTAGTCATCCCAGCTTCCCTGCGAAATTTCATCGGGCTTTTCCGCATCCTCGGATTTGCCGCTCTCAGGAGACTCCTGCTGTTCTGATGTCCCCTTGCTTTGCTGACTCTGCTCCCACTCTTCAGCCGCATCCGCTTCGGGCTCTTCAACTTCCGTATCTGTCTGCACCTCTTCCAACAGCGGATTTTCCATCAAATGCTGCGAAAGCGTTTGCTGCAACTCCAGCCTGGATAGTTGCAACAACTTGATCGCCTGCTGCAACTGCGGCGTCATAATGAGTTTTTGACTGAGCCGGAGATCAAGCCTCATTTTCATATGCCGTCGATCTCGCTCCCGATCTGGATGATCACAGCTTGAATCGCTCCCCTAGGTAAATAGCCCGGGCAGTCGCGCTGCCGACGATGACATCGGGCGCGCCGGCCTCCAAAATGCTTCCTTCATTAATGATGTAGGCTCGATCGGTAATGGAAAGGGTTTCCTGAACATTATGATCCGTAATCAAAATCCCGATCTGCTTGTCCTTCAACCGGATGATGATCTGCTGAATATCAGCGACTGCGATAGGATCAATGCCGGCGAAAGGCTCGTCGAGCAACAGAAACTTCGGATGCATGACCAGTGCGCGGGTGATTTCCAGCCGGCGGCGTTCGCCTCCGGACAGCGCGTAGGCCGGGCTCGACCGGAGATGGGTCAGATCCAGTTCTTTGAGCAGCAGCTCCGCTCGATTGGAACGTTCCTGCTGAGAGAGGGGCATCATTTCCAGAACCGCCAGAATATTCTCTTCGACCGAAAGCCGCCGGAACACGGATGACTCTTGCGGCAAATAGCCGATGCCCTGCCGCGCGCGCTTGTACATGGGAAGCTCCGTGATGGCTTTTCCGTCCAAGACAATGGAACCGGCATCCGGCTGGCATAGACCGACCATCATGTCGAAGATCGTCGTTTTACCGGCCCCATTGGGTCCCAGGAGTCCGACGATTTCTCCCGCCCGCACTTCCACGTTGACGTTCTTGACGACCGTCCGACCCTTGAAACTTTTGGTCAATCCGGTTGCCTGAAGACGTTTTCCGTTTGCTGTCACGCCGGCATCCATTCCATCACACCTCGAGATTACTTGGCGGGCGGGGAAGGAACGCGCCCGCCTCCTTCCGGCTCAATCATGACATGAGACTCGCCTTCCACAAGAGTCCGGTCATCATCAAGAAACATGACGATTTTTTTCCCCGAAACCCTCGTGCCATGCTGCCAGGCAACCGGATCGCCCGTCAGCACGATTTTTCGCTCATCCTCACTATAGACAGCCTTGCGGCATGTAGCCCGCCCATCGGCCTTTTCAATCTTCACGCGACCGGTCGCCTCAATCTTACTCACGGCCTGATTCGAGATCGTGGGGAGTTCCTCCGAGCCCTTGTGCGGCGCCTTCGCCGTAGTTTCAACTGCCTTGGGTTCATGGGGTTTCAAGAACACCACCATCACATCTGAATGCACGACCAACAGCCCCTTTTTCAGCACGACGCTGCCTTCAAAAATCGCCTTGTTTTCCTGGTTTCGCATGGTGATCTTCTTGGCGGTAATGTCGGTGCGGCTGCTCGCGGAAGGGGCCCCGGCCGCCGGGGCGACCGTATCCGTTGCGTATGCCGCACCCAAACAAAGCCATGTCACGCATCCCAGACTACTGCACAATTTCCACATGCACATCTTCCAGGATTTGAAATTCTTCGACATCGAGTTTTCCGACGAGGCCGCGTCCCTTTACTTCCAATCCATTTCCGGTAATCGTGACTGCATCATTGGTGGTCACTTCACGGCGCGCATCCGTCCAGACTAGATGATTGGTAAAGATCGTGTAGCCGTTGTCCAGCTGAATGGCGATGGTCCCCTCCCGTTTTGCCAGGATGAAGTTCTTCGTGGCCGTATCAATGGTGCCTTCATCGCTTTCCAGCTGCAGTTCACGACCCTTCAAGCCGTATAGAGTGACCCGCACATTTTCAAGTGCCGCACGGTTTTCGGTTTCGAACAGACGCGCGCGCTTTGCCTGAACCTGCCATTGAACCGCTCCCGCCCGGGATTGTGTAAACGTAAACTGATCGATGCCTGCATCGGCACGCTCTAGCCGGCTGGGGACCGGACCTGCCGGTGACAATTCGGATTCGTCTCTGTTGGTGAGCAGATATACAAGAGAAATTGCCAGAATCCCGCTGAGGACGAGGAGCGCGCCTCGTATATACCGGCTCAACATAAGAGCCCCAAATCAACTGCTTAGAATGACAAGGGCTATTGGCACGATAGTAGCATAGGCTCTGGGGCAAGTAAACCAAGGCTCCGAGCACGACTGCTTCCGTTCAACAATCATGGGATGGCTGAACTGAAAAGGGGGCGTTCGTCTGGACGGGATGCCAATCCCCACGCAGGCAGCGGCTGCGGCGGGATTCTGATATGGCGTAGCGTTATGACTTCTGCGCAGTTGGTTCGGTCTTTCCGCTCGCTGATTGGCCGGATTGTTTCGGCGCTGCCCCTACACTCTTTGCAACCAACTCAATCGCCACCATTGAGGCGGCATCGCCGACACGCCGTCGCGTTTTAATCATGCGCGTATATCCGCCATTGCGGTCACGAAACCGCCCGGCAACATCGCTGAAAAGTTTCGAGACCACCGACTTATCGCGAATGAAGCTGAGGGCCTGCCGGCGGGCGTCCAGATCACCCTGCTTCCCAAGCGTAATCATACGATCCGCGTACCCGCGAATCTCCTTGGCCTTCTGTTCCGTCGTTTCGATCCGCTCACGGTCCAACAGGGACGTGACGAGGTTTCTGAACAGAGCCCAACGATGCTTGGTTTTGCGGCTAAGTTGTCTGCCTTTTTTTCCGTGGCGCACAGTGTCCTCTCTCCGTTACGCGTCGCGTTTGGCGCCGCCGTCAGACGGAAGCGCATCCAGTTTCATGCCCAGGCCAAGCCCCATTTCGGCCAGAATCTCTTTGATCTCGTTCAGTGATTTCTTGCCGAAGTTTTTCGTCTTCAACATTTCCATCTCTGACTTTTGCACCAGGTCGGCGATGGTTTTAATGTTCGCGTTCTTCAAGCAATTCGCCGCCCGCACCGACAGTTCCAGTTCATTGACGCTGCGGAAGAGGTTTTTGTTGATCTCCCGGCGCTCCTCTTCCCGCCTCGCTTCCGGCTTCGTCTCGCCCAACTGATCGGGATGGATGAAGATGTCCAGGTGGTCCCTCAAAATGAGCGCGGCCGACGAAACCGCGTCCCGCGGCGTGATGCTGCCGTCCGTCCAGACCTCGAGCATTAACTTGTCGTAATCCGTCACCCGGCCTACCCGCGCGTTTTCCACATGGAAATTTGCGCGTGTGACAGGCGAAAAAATCGAGTCCACGGGTATCACTCCGATCGGCAGGCCTTCTTCCTTGTTCCGCTCGGCCGGCACATAGCCGCGCCCTGGCTTGACGACCATTTCCATATCCAGCGAGGCTTCCTTGTCCAGGGTTGCAATGTGCAAATCCTTGTTCAGCACCGTCACATCGGCATCGTGCTGAATGTCCGACGCCTTTGCCTCTCCCGGTCCTTTCTTCCGCAGCCGGATTGTCTTCGGCTTGTCCGTATGCAGCTTGAGCCGGAGGCTCTTCACGTTCAGCACGATGCTCGTGACATCTTCCGTCACGCCGGGAACAGTTGAAAACTCGTGCAAGACCCCTTCGATCTTGACCGTTGTCACGGCGGCGCCGGTCAGCGACGAGAGCAGTACGCGCCGCAGGGAATTTCCCACCGTCGTCCCGAACCCGCGCTCGAACGCCTCGGTCATAAACCGTGCATAATTTTCGGCGGGAATTTCCTTCTCGGTTTCGACCCGCATCGGAATCTGAAAATCTTTCATCGTTTTAATCATGATTTCCTCTTCGCCTTAGTCCGTCCTGCCGACATGGCCACAACGTGGCCGTTCATTATCGCGAGTAGAGCTCCACCACCATCTGCTCGTTGACCGGCAATGCGATTTCGTCCTTCGTGGGAACCGCCTTCACCATCCCCTTGAAGGCCTCCCGGTTCAATTCCAGCCAGGCTGGAATCCCGCGCGACTCGATCGCATCCAGCGAGGCTACAATGGCACCCACGTCGCGACTGCGCTGCTTCACTTCGATGACATCCCCGACCTTCACGTGGTAAGCCGGCACATCGGTCTTTCTTCCGTTCACAAGGAAATGCCCGTGATTCACCAATTGTCTTGCCTCCCTCCTGGAGCAGGCAAAGCCCAGCCGGTAGACCACGTTGTCGAGCCGGCATTCCAGCAACTTGAGCAAATGCTCGCCCGTGATGCCCTCGTGGCGTTCCGCCTTTCCGAAGATGCCGCGAAACTGCCGTTCCTGCAGACCGTAAATACGACGCAGCTTCTGTTTCTCTCTCAACTGGGCGCTGTACTCCGAGACACGCTGGCGCCCTTGCCCGTGCTGGCCAGGCGGATAGCTGCGCCTCTCGATCGCACACTTTTCCGTCATGCAACGGGAGCCCTTCAGGAACAGTTTCACCCCTTCCCGGCGGCACAACCGGCAGACGGGACCTCGATATTTCGCCATTAGACTCTCCTCCGTTTGGGCGGCCGGCAGCCGTTATGTGGAATCGGCGTCACGTCACGGATCAGATTGATCCGCAACCCTGCAGCCTGCAACGACCGGATGGCCGATTCCCGCCCGGAGCCCGGTCCGTTCACATACACATCGATCTGCCGCATGCCATGCTCCATCGCTTTCCGCGCGGCCATTTCCCCGGCCCGCTGCGCGGCAAACGGCGTGCTTTTCCGCGAGCCCTTGAAACCCTGGTTGCCCGAGCTGGCCCAGACGATCGCATTGCCGCTCATGTCGGTAATCGTCACGATCGTATTATTGAACGACGCCTGCACGTGGGCGACCCCGCTTTGGACGATTTTCCGCTCTTTCTTTTTACCCTTCTTCACGCTCATAGGTCACGCTCTCCTGGCTTACCGCGTTGACTTAGGATGCCTTCGATGGAGCCGCAGCCGGCTTTCGTATCGTACCTGCGGTTTTCTGACGCCCCTTCCGGGTCCGCGCATTGGTGCGCGTCCGCTGCCCGCGCACCGGCAAGCCCTTGCGATGCCGCAGCCCACGGTAGGTCCCGATATCGACCAGCCGCTTGATGCTCATCGAGACTTCCCGTCTCAGATCGCCTTCCACCTCATGATCCCGATCGATCACCTCGCGCAGTTTCACAATCTGATCTTCGGCCAGATCTTTGATGCGAATGGAGCCGTCGACGCCGGCTTTTTTCAGGATCTGGACGGCGGTGGCGCGTCCGATACCAAAGATATAGGTCAACCCGATGTCCGCCCGCTTCTCACGAGGCAGATCGATTCCGGCAATACGAGCCATACGTCCTCCTCACCAACCCGCTGTAACCGCTTAACCCTGCCGTTGCTTGTGACGGGGGTTCTCGCAGAGCACCCGCACGACGCCCCGGCGGCGAACCACCCGGCACTTGGAACAAATCGGCTTGACCGACGATTTCACTTTCATAACGTTCCTTATTTAAACCGATAGGTAATGCGGCCCCGCGTCAGATCATAGGGCGACAGTTCCACGGTCACCTTGTCGCCGGGCAGGATCCGGATGAAATGCATCCGCATCTTGCCTGAAATATGCGCCAGTATGATGTGCCCGTTATCCAATTTCACACGAAACATCGCGTTCGGCAGCGTCTCCGTCACACTTCCCTGCGCTTCGATAACGTCTTCCTTGGACATCCGCCGCCGTTCGTCTCCTAGAGTTTGCTCAAGATACGCGGGGGGCCGCTCGGCTGAATCGCAATCGTATGTTCAAAATGCGCCGAGAGGCTGCCGTCCTTCGTGACAGCGGTCCACTGGTCGTCCAACACCCGCACGTCGCTCTTTCCCATGTTCACCATCGGTTCGATCGCCAGCACCATCCCGGCCTGCAGCCGCGGCCCCTGCCCCGGCTTTCCGTAATTCGGCACCTGCGGTTCTTCGTGCAACTGGCGCCCGATTCCATGCCCCACAAAGTCCGTCACGACCGAAAAGCCCGCCGACTCCGCCCGCTCCTGCACCGCATGCGAAATGTCGGACAACCGGTTGCCGACCACCGCCTGCTCGATCCCGGCATACAGCGCGGCTTCGGTCACCCGCAGCAACTCAGCCGCCTTCGGGTTGATCGTACCGACCGGAAGCGTCATCGCTGAATCACCGTAAAACCCATCCACAATTGCGCCCAGATCCAGCCCGACGATATCGCCTTCCTTCAGAACCCGCTTCGACGGAATGCCGTGCACCACCTGATCATTCACCGAAATACACAAGGTCTTGGGATAGCTCCGATAGCCCTTGAAGGCCGGCTTGCCGCCTCGGGTGCGAATGAAATCCTCCGCCAAGCGATCCAGCTCATCCGTGGCCATCCCTGGTCGAACATGCGGTTTCAGAAACTGCAAGGTCTCGGCGACCAGCTTCGACGCCCTGGCCATGACTTCGATTTCCTCTGACGTTTTGAGAATAATCATGCCAGGCCATTGGCCGACAAGAGCTCCGCCACCCGCTGCTGCACCTGCTCGACTGTTCCTGTGCCATCGACATCCGATAAAATTCCGCGCTGACGGTAATAGGCGATCAGCGGCGCCGTTTGCTCTTCGTACACAGCCAGCCGATTCTCGACCGTCTCCCGCGTGTCGTCGCTGCGCTGCATCAACTCGTCCCCGCAACGATCGCAGAAGCCTGCGCGCTTCGGCGGCGTAAACTCGACATGAAACACCGCCTGGCACTTGGGGCAGCTCCGTCGTCCCGTGAGGCGCCGCACGATGTCCTCCCGAGGTACCGAGACGTTGATCACCCGATCGAGCTGCAGCCCCCTGGTCTTCAGCATGGCCGTCAGCTCCTCCGCCTGCGGAACGGTCCGCGGAAAGCCGTCCAGCAAAAATCCCCGTGCGCAGACCGGCTCGGCCAGCTTATCCCTGACGATCCCGACGACCACCGAATCCGGAACCAGTTTCCCCTGGTCCATGCAGGCCTTCGCCTGCACTCCCATCGGCGTCTTGTTGCGAACCGCCTCTCGAAGAATATCCCCCGTCGAGATCTTGGGCCGCCCGAACTTTGCGGCAATCAGATCCGCCTGCGTTCCCTTGCCGACTCCAGGCGCGCCAAGAAAAATCAGCCGCATCCCGCCCTCAGCCGCTCCGCCCCTTCAACGAACCCGTCTCGAGAAATCCCTCGTAGTTTCGCATCAACATGTGCGATTCGATCTGCTGCGCCGTATCCAGCCCCACACCGATGACGATCAGGAGCGACGTTCCACCGAAATAAAACGGCACGTTGAGCTTATAAATCAGAAACTCCGGAATCACGCACACGACCGCCAAATAGACCGCGCCGACGAACGTAACCCGGGTGAGCACGTTATATACATAATCGGAGGTGCGCTGTCCGGGGCGAATTCCGGGAATGAACCCTCCGTACTTCTTCATGTTTTCCGCCATGTCCACCGGATTGAGCACCACCGCCGTATAGAAAAAGCAAAAAAAGACGATCAGTCCGACGTACAGCAGGGTGTACAGCACGGACCCGGGCGCCAGCTGTTCCCCGATCGACTTCACCCACGGATACTGAATAAACCCCGCAATGGTCGCCGGGAACGCGATAATCGACGACGCGAAAATGGGCGGAATCACGCCGGCCGTATTGATCTTCAGCGGGATATGCGTGCTCTGCCCGCCATAGACCCTCCTGCCGACCACCCTCTTGGCATACTGCACGGGGATTTTCCGGCGGCCGCTCTCCAAAAATACGATGGCCGCCACCACCCCCAGCATCACGGCTGTCAATACCATCAGCAGCGCAAAACTCAACTGCCCGACCCGGTATAAGTCAAACGTCTGCGCCACTGCGCTCGGCAGCCGCGCGACAATGCCCGAGAAAATAATCAGCGATATCCCGTTACCGATCCCCCGTTCGGTGATCTGCTCGCCCAGCCACATCAGAAACGCCGTGCCGGCCGTCAGCGTGATGACCGTCATGAGGCGAAACGGCCACCCCCCGTGCATGACGAACTCGCCGCCCTTCATCTGCTCCAGGCCGATCGCAATTCCAAACCCCTGGATGAGCGCGATGACGATCGTGCCGTAACGCGTGTACTGAATGATCTTCTTTCGCCCGCGCTCGCCCTCCTTGGCCAGCTTGGACAAATGCGGGATGACGACCGTCAGCAACTGCAGAATGATCGACGCGCTGATGTAGGGCATGATGCCCAGCGCAAAGATCGTCAGCCGGGAGAGCGATCCTCCGGAGAAGATATCCAGGAATCCGAGAAGCGCCCCTCCCTGCTCTTGAAGAAACTTCGATAGCGACTCCCCGTTGATGCCCGGCGTCGGGATGTGCGCGCCGACCCGATACACGGCCAGCATGGTCAGCGTGAACAGAACCCGCGTGCGCAGCTCCGGAATTTTAAAGATGTTCTGAAAACTCGTGAGGAGCCGCTCAAACACTGCTGATGACCTCAGCCCGCCCGCCGGCTGCCTGAATCTTTTCCACTGCCGACTTGCTGAACTTATGGGCCTGGATCGTCACGGGCCGGCTGAGATCGCCGGTGCCAAGGATTTTCACCAACTGGGTCTTCCGCTTGATCAGCCCGGCTCCCGCCAATACGCTTGGCGTGATCTGCTCTACCGTGCCCAGCATCACCAGGGACTTCAGATTGATGACGGCGTACTCCGTGCGAAACGGATAGCGGAACCCGTATTTCGGCAGCCGGCGGATCAACGGCATCTGACCGCCTTCAAAGCCCGGCCGCTTCCCTCCTCCGGATCTCGCCAGTATTCCCTTGTGTCCTTTGGTCGCAGTCTTTCCGTGTCCGGACCCGGGGCCCCGCCCGATGCGTTTCGGATTTTTCTTGGCTCCGACCGACGGAGCCAGCATATGTAATTTCATTGGCCCTTCACTTCCAATAAGTAGGAGACTTTGCCGACCAAACCGCGAACCTGTGGCGTATCAGGCCGCACGACCGTCTGGTGAGGCTTCCGGAGGCCAAGCCCCTGCAACACTAGGCGATGCCGATACGAGGTCCCGATCGGACTGCGCTTGAGCGTAATGGAGAGGCTCTTGCCTGCTGCTGCGTTCTTTACCATGTTCCCTTATCCGACCTTCTCAAGCCCGCCCATCCGAATCCGCACCACCGTTTCAGGATCCCTAAGCTGGCGCAAACCTTCCAATGTGGCCTTGACCGTGTTGAAGGGATTGCCGCGTCCGAGGGTTTTCGCCACGATGTTGTGGACGCCCGCCAGTTCCACGACGGCCCGGACGGCTCCTCCCGCAATGATCCCCGTTCCTGCCGCAGCCGGTTTGAGCAGGACATTTTCTCCGCAGTAGGTGCCGTGCACCTCATGCGGAATGGTCTCCCCCTTCAACGGAACCTGGACGAGATTCTTTTTTGCCTGTTCCACCGCTTTCGAGATGGCCGCCGGAACTTCCGCCGCCTTCCCTTTTCCAATTCCAACCCAGCCCAGCCCGTCCCCCACCACCACGAGCGCGCAGAAGTTAAACCGCTTCCCGCCTTTGACCACTTTGGCGACACGGTTAATAAAAACCACCTTGTCCTTGAGGCTCAATTCATCCGGATTGACTCGCACGCCGTTACTCCCCTCTTCTCGTGACGGTTAAAACTGCAGCCCGCTTTCCCGCGAGGCTTCTGCCAGGGCCTTGATGCGGCCATGGTAGAGACGGCCGCCCCGGTCAAACACGACCGGGCCAACTTTTGCGGCCTTGGCACGGCTGGCAATGAGCTTGCCGACTTCCTTGGCCGCATCGATCGGGTTTTTCGATTGCGCCGCCTTCTTCAATTCCGGGTCCAGCGTGGATGCGGCAGCCAACGTATGGCCGCGCGTATCGTCAATGATCTGGGCATAGATATGGCTCTTGCTCCGGAAGACGCTCAGGCGCGGACGGGCCGGCGTGCCGAACACCCGCTGGCGAACCCGCTGACGCCGCCGCTCCAGCTTTTCTGCTTTTTCAGTAATGCGCACGTCGCACCTACTTTCCGGTCTTGCCTTCCTTCTTGCGAAGGACTTCGCCTGAATACCGGATCCCCTTTTGCTTATACACATCGGGCGGCTTGATGGCCCGCACGTTGGCGGCCGTCTGACCGACCAGCCGCTTGTCGATACCCTTCAACAGGATGATCGTTTGCTTGTCGATCTTGACGTCGATGCCCTTCGGCACCGTAAACGACACCGGCTGGTTGTAACCGACACTCAGCTGCAGATTCTGGCCTTGCAGCTGTGCCTTGTAGCCGACACCCGTCATTTCGAGCGTCTTCTCGTACCCCTTGGTCACGCCGTCGATCATGTTGTTCAACTCGGCCCGGACCAATCCGTGCATGGCGCGTGTCTCCGGTGCGTTCCCCTCCCGGTTCACCTGCACGTTGCCGCCGGATGACGCCACGGAGATCCCCTGCTTTAACTGCCACTGAAGCTGCCCCAGCGGCCCCTTCACCGAAACCACCTGATTCGACACCGACACTTCCACCTTGGGCGGAATGGCGATAATTTTTCTTCCAATTCGTGACATCTCGAACCCGTCCTGCCTACCAGATGTGGCAGAGAACTTCTCCGCCAAGATTGGCCCGCCGTGACGCCTGATCGGTCATGACGCCCTTCGAATTCGACACGATCGCCAGCCCCATGCCGGCCATAATTTTCGGCATCTCGCGCTTGCCGACGTAGACACGCTTTCCGGGTCTGCTGATCCGGCGCATTCCGGTGATGACCGGCTGACCGTCATTTATGTATCGCAATTGAACCCGCAGCATCGGATGTCCGCCATCTTCGGACTTCTCATAGGCATGGATGAACCCCTCGGCCTTGAGCACCCGGAGAATTTCGCCCTTTAATTTAGACGCAGGGATGGACACCGTTTCCTGTCCCCGGCGAGCGGCATTTTGAATTCTAACAAGAAGATCTGCAATCGGGTCGGTAACCATGCTTAGTCCCTCAAACTACCAGCTCGCCTTCGTCACGCCTGGGATTTCCCCCTTCAGGCTGAGAAAACGAAAGCAAATTCTGCACATCCGGAACCGCCGCAAAAACCCGCGGACGCGTCCGCACATGGGGCACCGGTTGTACTGCCTTGTTGAAAATTTCTGCTTCGTTGCGGCTTTCAGTCGTAACGCTTTTCGTGACACGAACGGTCTCCTCCGCCTCAGGCTCTGAATGGCATGCCGAGGTGACGCAACAGCGCCTTCCCCTCGTCATTGGTGATGGCCGACGTCACGAAGGTGATATCCATGCCGTGAATCGACGCCACGCTGTCGTATTTGATCTCAGGGAAAATTAATTGCTCTTTCAGCCCCAGCGTGTAATTCCCGCGCCCGTCGAAGGCTTTGGGCGAGACGCCCTTGAAATCCCGAATCCGAGGCAGCGCGATGGAAACCAGCCGGTCTACAAATTCGTACATCCGAGCGCTCCGCAGCGTGACCTTGGCACCGATCGGCATGCCCTGGCGAAGCTTGAAACCGGCGATCGCCTTTTTTGCCTTGGTCACAACGGGCCGCTGCCCGGTGATCACGCCCAGTTCCGTCACGGCGCTCTCAAGCAACTTGACGTTCTGAATCGCCTCCCCCATGCCGACATTCAAAACGACGCGTTGCAGCCTGGGCACCTGCATGGGATTCTTGTAACTAAACTCCTTCATCAGGGCCGGCACGATCTGCTGGAAATAGGTCTCCTTCAGACGAGGCGGAGTCTTGGGCCCCGATGGAGCCTCGTCGACCTCCTTGGCCTTGTGGGCTGCAGGCGCCTCCTTTTTATGGGCCGCCTTCTTCTCGCCGCCTTTATGAGCCGTCTCTTTTTCGCCTTTTGTCATTGCTCGACCCAGATTCCTACTCGATTACCGCTTGATCTTTTTTGGTGATCCGAACGCGCTGCCCGTTCTCCAGCACTTTAATTCCAACCCGCGCCCGCTTTTGCAGATTCGCGCTGTAGTACATCACGTTCGAAATGGCGATCGGAGCCTCGCGCTCAAGAATCCCGCCCTGCCGGACCTTTTGATTCGGCTTGGTGTGCCGCTTGATCATATTGAGCTTCTCGACAACGACCGTGCTCTCCTCCGGATGCACCGACAGCACCTTCCCGGTCTTTCCCCGCTCCGTCCCGGCGATCACGATCACCGTATCGCCCTTTTTCAACTTTGCTTTCATGGCTCCTGAACCCCGCCCTTCCCGCTACAGCACTTCCGGGGCAAGTGAAATGATCTTCATGAACTTTTTCCAGCGCAATTCCCTGGCCACCGGCCCGAAGATACGGGTTCCGATCGGCTCCCCCTGCGCATTGATCAGCACGCAGGCGTTCCGGTCGAACTTGATATAGGACCCGTCTTCCCGCCGCACGCCCTTGGTCGTCCGCACGATCACCGCCTTGCTCACATCGCCCTTCTTCACCGTCGCCTGCGGAATGGCTTCCTTGACCGCCACCACCACGATATCCCCGAGCGAGCCGTACCGGCGCTTCGAGCCGCCCAGCACGTGGAAACACATCACCTGCTTGGCCCCCGAATTGTCGGCCACATCCATGTATGTATAGCTCTGAATCATGCCTTGCTCATATTCCGAATAATTGTTTGCCCGGCTACTCTGCGCGACCGCGCTCGACAATTTGCACGACCCGCCAGTGCTTGTCCTTGCTGATCGGCCTGGTCTCAATCAGCCGCACGCGATCGCCCACCTTGCACTCATTCTTTTCATCATGCGCCTTCAGCTTCGTGATGCGGCGGAGAATCTTTCGGTAGAATGGATGCCGGACCACGCGAGAGACAGCCACCACGACTGTCTTGTCCATCTTATCGCTGACGACCTGGCCGACCCATTCACGCTGCGTTTCGTTTCTGTCCGTCATATCCCTCATCCCGCCTGTTTCTTGCCCGCCGGTTTATTGGCCAACGCCTGCTGCCGCAGCACCGTCTTCACCCTGGCTAGGTCCCGCCGGGCCTGCCGGATCTTCATCGGATTCTCGACCCGCCCCGCCGCCAATTGAAAGCGCAGATTGAACAGCTCCTGCGACAACTGCTGTTCTTTCTCCGCAAGCTCGGCGGCTGTCAGATCTCGTAATTCTTTCACTTCCATAAGCGACTCGTCTACCCCTCGCGGCGCGGGTTAGAATTGACCTCGCGCCACAAACTTCGTCGCAATTGGCAACTTATAGGAGGCCAGCCGAAACGCCTCCTTGGCGATCTCGGGCGTGACGCCATCCATCTCGTAGAGCACGCGGCCCGGCTTGACGACCGCCACCCAGTATTCCGGGTTGCCCTTGCCCTTGCCCATACGCGTCTCAGCCGGCTTCTTCGTGATGGGCTTGTCCGGAAAAATCCTCGTCCAGACCTGTCCGCCACGCTTTACATACCGCGTGATCGCGATACGGGCGGATTCAATTTGCCGGCTGGTCAGCCACCCGGGTTCGAGCGCTTTCAGACCGAATTCCCCTAACGTGAGAGACCCTCCGCGATAGGCCTTCCCCCGCATCCGGCCCTTCTGCATCTTTCGAAATTTAACTTTCTTTGGTGCCAGCATCGCCTACAGCCTCATCCGCCCTGCCGACGCTCAAACATCGACTCGCTTTTCTCCGCAACCGCCGGCTGCACTTCACCGCGATAGATCCACGTCTTGACGCCGATCTGCCCCATCGTGGTGTGCGCCTCGGCAAACCCATAGTCGATGTCGGCCCTGAGCGTATGCAGCGGGACACGTCCCTCCCGATACCATTCCGTCCGGGCAATTTCGTTGCCGCCCAGCCGGCCGGCCACGCAGACCCGAATCCCCTGCGCGCCAAGCCGAAGCGCCGCCGCGATGCTGCGCTTCATGGCCCGGCGAAACGCGACACGCTTTTCCAATTGCGCGGCGATATTTTCGCTGACCAGCTGCGCGTCCAACTCGGGCTTCTTGATCTCCTTGACCGTAATGTAGACCTGATTCCCGTATTCCTTTTCGAGCGACGCCTTCAGCTTGTCGACCTCGGCGCCCTTTCGTCCGATGATAATGCCGGGACGGGCCGTATGGATGATCACGCGGGTTTGATCGCCCGAACGCTCGATCTCCACCTTGGCAATGCCGGCATGATAGAGCTTTTCCTTCACCATCTTCCGGATCTTCACATCCTGATGGAGCAGCTTGGCGAAGTCCTTTTCCGCATACCACCTGGAATTCCACGTGCGGTTGACGCCGAGCCGGTACCCGATCGGATGTGTTTTCTGTCCCATAGATCCTGCGCCCTGCCTCTCTATTTGCCTGCCGCCGCCGCCGCTTCCGGCGCCGTCACGATGATCGTAATATGACTGGTCCGCTTATGGATGCTGTTGGCCCGCCCCATCGACCTCGACCGGAACCGCTTGAGCACCGGGCCGCCATTGACGTAGGCCTCGGAAATCCACAACCCCTCGCTGTCGCCCATTTCCTTTTGCTCGGCATTGGCCACGGCGGATCGCAGCACTTTCTCCACCACCTTGGCGGCCGCACGCGGGGTGTACTTCAACATGGCGAGCGCCTTCGGCACCTGCTGCCCGCGAATCATATCCGCCATCACACGGACCTTTCGGGGCGCTACGCGGACATATCGCAAGATCGCTTTTGCTTCAGCCATCGCTCTCTCCCGCCTACTTCAGCGCAACCGCTTTTTCCGTCTTGACCGCCCCGTGGGCCCTGAAAAAACGCGTCGGCGCAAATTCGCCCAACTTGTGGCCGACCATGTTTTCAGTCACGAAGACCGGGATAAATTTCTTTCCGTTATGCACGGCGAACGTATGCCCGATCATCTCGGGCGTCACCGTCGATCGGCGCGACCACGTCTTGATGATTTTCCGGTCGCGCTCCTGATTCATCCGCTCGACCTTTTTCAGCAGATGATCGTCTACAAATGCGCCTTTGCTAACTGACCTTGGCATCGAATTCCTCTCCGCTGTCGACTAGCGAACGCCTTTTTTACGATGCGCAATAATGAACTTGTCGGTCGCCTTGTTGTTTCTTGTCTTGTACCCCTTGGTCGGCAGTCCCCAGGGCGACACGGGATGCGGGTTCCCCTGGCCGGATTTTCCTTCGCCGCCGCCGTGCGGATGGTCGACCGGATTCATCACCACGCCACGCACATGCGGCATGCGGCCGCGCCAACGGGACCGGCCGGCTTTCCCGACCGACTCGTTCTCATGATCCAGGTTTCCAACCTGCCCGACCGTCGCCTGGCATGCGCCCAAAACCCGTCGCATCTCACCGGACTTCAGACGAACCTGCACATAGAGCCCTTCCCGTCCCATCACCTGCGCGAACCCGCCCGCGCTCCGGATCAGCTGGCCACCCTTGCCAGGCTTGAGCTCGATATTATGGATTGTCGTACCCAGCGGCATATTGTCGAGCGGCAGAGCGTTGCCCGGCCTGACTTCCGCCGTCGGACCCGACTGCACCGTATCCTTCACCGCCAGCCCGACCGGAGCCAGAATGTAACGCTTCTCTCCGTCGGCGTAATGAAGCAACGCGATCCGGGCCGACCGATTTGGGTCATACTCGATGGCCGCAACACGCGCCGGCACACCCACCTTGTCACGCCTGAAATCAATGCGCCGGTAGAGACGCTTGTGCCCGCCCCCACGGAACCGAACCGTCGTCCGTCCTTCGTTGTTTCGCCCGCCCGTGCGGAGATGGAACTCCGTCAGGCTTTTTTCAGGACGCTTCTTCGACAGGTCCTCGGTCGTCACCGCCGACATGCCGCGGCGACCCGGTGACGTTGGCTTGTAAATTTTCAATCCCATAATTCGCCTTGAATCCGTTATGCGCTTTCGTAGAGTTCGAGCTTCTCGCCCTTCTTGAGCGTCACGATGGCCTTCTTCCAATCCGACCGCTTACCGGAAAACCGTCCCAGCCGCTTGATCTTCCCCTTGACAGTCATCACGTTGACACGCTCGACCTTGACCTTCAGCAGCGATTCGATCGCCTGCTTGATTTGCACCCGATTGGCGCCCGCGCGAACGAGAAATCCGACCTGATTCGCGCTTTCTCGCAATGCGGTCATTTTCTCCGTCAACAGCGGACGGACCAGCACGGAATGGATTCCCTGCGTCATGCCCAGACCTCTTGCATGCGCGGCACGTCCCGCTCCAGAATCACCAGCTTCTCGTAGCGCAGCACGTCGTAGACGTTGATCGACTCGGGCGCGACCACTTTGACGCCCGAAAGATTGGCGGCTGCCCGTTCGAGATCGGCATGGCCAGCCCCCGCCACGATGAGCGTGGTGGACGTCAGTCCCAATTGCGACAGGATCTTGGCCAGCAACCGCGTCTTCGGGGCTTCCAGCGTCAACGCGGACAGCACCAGAACGCTCCCGGCCGCCAACTTGTCCGACAGAGCGCTCTGCAACGCCGCCCGATACTTCTGCTTCGGAATCGAATAGGCATAGCTGCGCGGCTTGGGACCGAAGACCGACCCGCCATGCCGCCAGATCGGCGACCGGATCGACCCGGAACGCGCGCGCCCCGTATGCTTCTGCTTCCAAGGCTTCTTCCCCGATCCGCTGACCTCACTGCGTCGCAACGTGGAGGCGGATCCCTGTCGTTCACAGGCCTGCTGCATAATGACCGCTTCGTGGACAAGCGACTTCTCGGGTTTCGCGCCGAACACGGCATCCCGCAGTTCGACCGACCCCACCTTCCGCTTATGCACGTCGACGACGTCAACCGTTGCCATCGTTATGCCTTCTTGGATTTCCTGACGACCAGCAGCCCGCCCCGCGCCCCCGGCACCGCCCCGCTGACAAACAATAAGTTCTCATCCGGACGCGCTTCGACCACTTGCAGCCGCTGGATCGTGACCCGCTCGCTACCCATGTGCCCCGGCAACGATTTGCCCTTCCACACGCGGGAAGGATAGGAGCTGCTGCCGATAGAGCCCGGCGCGCGATGGAACATGTGCCCATGCGTCTCAGGGCCTCCGCTATAATTATGGCGCTTCATGACACCCTGAAACCCCTTGCCCTTCGACACGCCCTCGACATCCACCCACTCGCCCTTTTGAAACAGATCAGCTTTCACTGTCTGCCCGGCCTTCGCATCACCGAGTTTCTTAAACTCTTTGGTCCACCGGCTCGGGGCAACTTCGGCCTTTCTCAAGTGCCCCATCTGCGCCTTTGTCACCTTGCGCTCCTTAGTCTCCCCGAACGCAAGCTGCACGGCTTCATAGCCATCACGCTCCCGCGTTTTGACCTGAGCGACGCGGCAGGGGCCGGCTTCGATCACCGTGACAGGAATCATCCTCCCCTGGTCGTCGATGACCTGGGTCATGCCGAGTTTTTTTCCGAGCAATCCGTTCGTCATGCGTACACCGGACTCACCGACTACAGCTTGATCTCCACATCCACGCCAGCCGCCAGACTCAACTTCATCAGCGCATCCATCGTCTCCGGCGTCGGCTCCATAATGTCGAGCAGCCGCTTATGCGTTCTAATCTCGAACTGCTCGCGCGACTTCTTATCCACATGGGTGGACCGCAGGACCGTGAACTTTTCAATCCGCGTCGGCAGCGGGATAGGCCCGGCGATCTTGGCACCGCTCCGCCTGACCGTTTCCACGATTTCGGCCACCGACTGATCGAGGACTCGATAATCGAACCCCTTCAGCCTGATCCGAATGCGCTGATCCACCTTGACCATAAATTTCGTCCCGCCTCTTTCCTACGTCCCTTACGCCAGGATCTGGGAGACGACGCCGGAGCCGACGGTCTTGCCGCCCTCGCGCACCGCAAAGCG
>Ga0155849_1016_pt3 | contig 23112 bp, 21 predicted proteins | sample RifCSPlowO2_01_FD_107503 | JGI IMG/M metagenome (GOLD analysis project Ga0155849, IMG submission 107503) | Nitrospirae bacterium RIFCSPLOWO2_01_FULL_62_17
CCCGACACGAATTGAACGTGCGACCTACGGTTTAGGAAACCGCTGCTCTATCCAACTGAGCTACGGGGGCTCGGTCGATACGATAGCGGAGGTGAGGGGGATTGTCCAGCCGGAGCGTCCGCGCTATTTCCGGTTCGCCTGGTCGCGCTCGCAGCTTTTTTCGGCGAGCTGGCGCTGCCCCGCGGTGGCGTCGCTCGGAATCCGGCTCATGCAGGCGCTCAGGCTATCCTCAACGGATCCGGCAGCAATGGCCCCGCGGTCTCCGGAAGAAGACGGCGAGCTATAGCCACCATCAGAGGCACAGGCTGCGGTGAAGAGTACGGAGATGGACAGCATCGTCCATGCTCCGGAACGTAGGATTGTCATGGGGGGTTCTCCTTCGTACGGGGATGGTTAAACACGTTGATGGACGGGCAAACTATACGGAGATGACCCGTAAATATCAAGATCGTTTCCAGCCTGCCGGAGGCTAATCGGGGGGCTGGTTCTTCCCCCCGGCAGTCTTGGCAAAGAGTGAATCCTTATCCGGAATCTGGTTCAGCAGATCGGCGCGCGCTTGGAAGATGCCGGTCAGATTGCTGCCCATGGCATACACGAGTCCGCTGGTTTTGTTGCCCAGCACCAGCCGATTCTTGGTTTTGCCGTCCCTGGCTGTGGAGACGAATTCCGCAGCGGGAGAGGAGAGGCCGTAGGGAGCGAGCGGTCCCGGGTCCCTGACGACCCGGAACTCAGCCGGCAGGTCGATCACGCGGGCGACGAACAGGTTGACTGTCTGCTGGTTCAATTCCCTGGTCGGCTGATCCTCCATCATCCATTCGTCGTTCTGATGGATCAGCACGTACCGTTCTCCCCTGGTTTTCACGGACAGCATGGCGATCTGATCCATTTCCATGCCCAGCAGGCGCTTGTCCTGCAGGGTGAAGAGGTCTTTCGTGAAGTCCCGGATGGCCGTGGGGTTTACTTTGTAGATCGGCGCGTCCGGCGCGGTCACGGCATAGGCCTCCCCGCTGGCCGGGTCCGGCTGGTAAAGTTTGACCACATGGTCTGTGCCGCCGATGGTGGCGGTGATCTTGATGAGCGGCTGTCCGAGCCGCGCGGCCAACTTGTCCCGGTCCGCTCCCGCATCCACGAAGGCCAGCGCTTTCAACTCCGCAAGCTTGATCACCAGATTACGGATGGCCGGCTGGTCGGCTTTGGCCTCGATGGGAAAACGGACGCGCCACAGCTTTTTTTCTTTCTCGTCGAACCGTTCCAGCATCACTTCGGTTTTGGGATTGCTCACCCGCAGCCGCTCGATCAGGTCCTGCTGAACCGTCAGCACCTCTTTTCTCCGCAGGCTGGTCAGCGTCCTGTTGAGGAGGATTTTCGGCGGCAGGTCGGTCAACAGCACCTGTTTGTCCGAGGCCCGCATGGCGTAGAGGGTGGATGAAATCGGCCCGATGTCGCCCAGCGACAGCGTTTCCCGGCGGTCGCCCGCGGCAATGGTCAGCATGACGGCAGGTTGCTCCAGGCCGAACGGCGCCAGCGAAGCCGCCTGTTCCTCAATGACCCGGGTGACGGTGCCGAGCAGCAGCGCCCGCAGCAGGTCGCCCACCTCGCGCGCATCGGCGTCAGTTCGAACCGGCGCGGTGATGGTCCAGTTCCGTTTGTCATCCGGGGCCAGGACGATATCGGGCCCGAGGGAAGGACTGTGGACCGTCAGGCCGGTGATGTCGCGTTCCTCAAAGGTCAGGAGTCTCTTGGCCTGTGTATCGGTCCTGAGCTTTTCACGCTCGGCGGGGAATTCGACAAAATAGAGATAGGCGGCAAGCCCGGCCAGCACTGCCGCCATTGTGATCGTCGGCCAAGAGCGCATCATTCGAACTGGTTCAGGTTGAGGTTAAGGTTAAGTGCAGGACACCCGAGGGATGCACGTTCATCTTGCCAACTCCTCAACCTTAGCCTGAACCTCAACCTTCTGGTTCAGAGCCGCCGTCGGCGTCGCCAGGTCATGATGCCCCAAAAGAAAATGATGGCGGGCAGCAGCAGGACCTGGACGTAAAAGAGCGTACGTTCCTGCGCCGGATTGGGCACGAAGGGGCGCATGGCCGGCTCTTTGGGCGTGATGGAGATCAGGTTGCGTTCTTCGGTCAGCCAGCCCATCGCATGCAGCAGGAAATCGGTGTTGCCGGGAAAGTTGACGTAGGCGTTGCTGGCGAACGACGAGTTGCCGACAATGACGACCGCCGGTTGGTGGCGGCCCTCCGCGGCCTGTTGCTTGGGCGTGCTCGCCACCGCCAATGGCAGCGGACCCTTCACGTCGGCCTTGTCATCGAGTTTAAAGGCGCCTCCCTGGGCATTCATCACTGCGCGGCTCTCGGGCGAGGTTTGCGCGAGCGGGATGGCCGACCACGCGCCGGGGCCCGTGTCCTCCAGGACAAGATGGCGCGAGTCCGGAAACAGGACGACGGACGTGAGGTCCTGGGTGATTTCGTGCTCCGTGAAGCGCCGGATCAGCAAAAAATTGATGCCGCCCTGCGCCAGCTTGTCCTTGAAGTCCACGAGCACGCCCTTGCCGGTTTTCACGCCCCAGGGCGCCAACAGGCCGTCCAGATCGGCCTGCGAATTCGGATCCACCATGGCCAGCAGGCGGCCCCCGTCGGCGACATAGCGGCCGATCCGCTCCTGCTCCTCTTTGGTCACGGCGCGGCGCGGGCCGGCCACGACGAGCACCGCCGTGTCGGCCGGCACCGCGGTTTGCTGCAACAGCGTCAGAGTGCCGGTCTCGTAGCCCTGCTTCTCCAGCGCCGCTTTCATGAGCGAGAGGCCGCCCTTGTCCTGGTCATCGATGGCCCGCTCGCCGTGGCCCTCGAGAAAGACGATCCGCTTCTTGTCGTCCTTGGAAACGCGGATGAGGGCGCCCGTTAATTCCGCCTCGGAGGCGGTGGTGACGCGGTTCGTCTGCCCGCCGCTCTCCAGGACCGCCGTGTCCGTGCGCGTGACGCCGAGCTGCCGCGCGAGTCCGGGCCTGCGTTCCGGATCCACGTACTCGATGCGGAGCTTGTCGCTGTGCGAGCGGTAGCTGTCGAGCAGATCCCGGTAGACCGTGAATGTCGGGCTGCGTTCCTGCGAAAAGACCGTGACCTTGACCTCCCGCGTGAGCCCGCGCAGCACGCGGTGGGTCTGCGGCGACAGCGTGAAACGCTGCGTCTCCGAAAAATCCCATTGCTGGGAATGGCGCGCCGCGAGGATGTTCAGAATCACCAGGATGCCGGCGAACAGCGCCACCATCAGCATGCTGTTGGCCCCCATGCGCGTCGAGCGCCTGGCGGAGAAGGCTTTCACCGTTTCGAAATGGAGGACGAAGAACGCGATCAGGCAGATCAGCGCGAGCCCTTCGCAGAGCGACACCAGCCAGAGTTTCTCCGGCGCCAGGCTGTAGGCGATGAGGCCCGCCACGACCAGCGACGCGCCGACTATTCCTATGGTGGGTGCAAAGCGGTTCATAAGCAGGTTCGAGGTGCGAGATTCGAGGTTATTTCCATCGTTGGGACTCCACCACGCGGTGCGTCAGGAAGAGCATGAACAGAACGCCGCAGGCGAAGTAGACCAGGTCTTTGGTATGTACGAGGCCGCGTACGAGCCGGTCGTAGTGTTCGATGAACGCGAAGTACGAGATCGCGTTGCCGGCCGTCGTGTCGCCCAGGATCGCGCCCATCGCGCCCATCAGCCAGACGGACAGGAGGATGCCGAAGCTCAGGAATGCCGCGACGATCTGGTTCTCAGTGACGGCCGAGGCGAAGACGCCGACGGCAAGAAACAGCGCGCCCATCAGCAGGAGGCCCAGATATCCGGTGAACACCGGCGCCCAGTCGAAACTGTTGAACATGGCGAGCACCACCGGCACGACGCCGGTCAGGACCAGCATGCCCAGGTAGATCAGGAACACGGCCACGAACTTTCCCGCCACGATGTGGTTGATGCTGACCGGGGAGGTCATCAACAGTTCAAAGGTCTTCATTTTACGCTCTTCCGCGAAGACGCGCATGGTCAGGACCGGCAGCACGAGCAGCAGGATAATCGCCGTGCTGTAGAAGGTCGGGCGGAAGACGAGATCGTTCAAGTTGATTTTTGCCGCCATGCCCTGGATCTGCATCAGCCGGATGGCCTGGCTGCCGGCGTTCACCACCGCGATGTAGGACAGCACGCCGAAGATCACCAGGAACACGGCGCCCACGACATAAATAATGGGGGAGGTGAATGCCGAACGAAGCTCCTTCGCGACGATGGCCTGGGCCGGCGTCATGCGCGGGCCTCCTGCGACGCGTCGCCGCCGGCTCGTTCGCCCATCCCTTCTTCGTGCTGCGTGAGGCGGAGGAAGACGTCTTCGAGCGTCATCGAGATGGTTTTCAGCTCCAGCAGGCCCCAGCCGCCGGTGACGACGAATCGGGCAATGTCGTCCCGCAGGTCGCGGCCGAGGGCGCATTCCACCAGGTACGCGCCGCCAGGCGTCGATGCAGGCGCGCCGCCGTTCTCCGGCGCGAAGACGCTGATGATGCCGGGGATGCCGCGCAGGCGGTCCGCAAAGTCTGGCGGCGGCGTTTTGACCGTGAGGCTGATTTTTTCCGACTGGCGCAGCCGGGCGGAGAGATGCTCCGGCGTATCCACGGCGACGATCCGGCCTTCGTTGATGATGACGACCCGCTGGCAGACCGCCGTGGCCTCCGGCAGGATGTGCGTGCTGAGAATGACGGTGTGCGAACCGGCCAGGCTTTTGATCAGTTCCCGGATTTCGATGATCTGCTTGGGATCGAGGCCGACGGTCGGCTCGTCGAGTATCAGCACCGGCGGATCGTGCAGGAGCGCCTGCGCCAGGCCCACCCGCTGGCGGTAGCCGCGGGACAGATTGGCGATCAGACGGTGGTGCACGTCGCCAAGGGAGACCTGTTCGATGACGAGCGGCATCCGTTCGCGCAGGGTGGCGCCCTTCATGCCTTTGAGCCGTCCCACGAAGGTCAGGTATTCCGAGACGGTCAGTTCCTGATAGATCGGCGGGGTTTCCGGCAGGTAGCCGATGCGCGCTTTGACTTCCTGCGGCTGCTCGTTGCAGTCGAACCCGGCCACCGTCGCCGTGCCTTCGGTGGCCGGCATGAAGCAGGTCAGGATGCGCATGGTGGTGGTTTTGCCGGCGCCGTTCGGGCCGAGGAACGCCAGGACCTCCCCCGTGTTGACGGAGAACGTCACGCGTTCGATGGCGGTTCGATCGCCGTACCGCTTGGTGATGTGTTGAACGTCAATCATGCGAGAGGCCAACCCGCATTATTCATGAGGGTTCGTGGCGAAACCGCCCAGACGCTACGCGAGACGGGTGCGTGGAGCCCGGGGACTGACACGCTTCCCCGCGTCTGCGCGAGGTGTCTGTCCCCTTTCGAACCGGGACAGGCACCGTCGGGGACGACGGAGCCAGTCCCCACCAGTCTGTCGAGGCCGCGAGGGGCGAGCCCGTCCGCTTGGATGCGGCAAGCCTGCATCCAGGCTTGTCGCAGCGGCGTATCGGCGGTTGTAGTAGAAGCCGTCATGAATAATGCGGGTTAAGCGAGTGGATAATAACTACCGTTTTTCGGTCCGTCAAGGGACGGCTGTGGAGGAGGCCGGGCAAATCTGTTATAGTCGCGCCATATTTCTGGTGCAGCGATCATTCTTATTCATTGAGGCCGGTGCTCAAGGAGGGTCTTGTGGATAGACGCATATGGGCCGTTGTTGCGGGTCTCTGGCTGTTGACGGTCACCGGCTGTGCCGGCAAGGGCGAGGTGGTCATGCTGAACCTGCACGCAGCCCCCCCGGCCGGGGCCCCGAAGGTGGAGCTTCCTGCCGACACCATCGTCGTCGTGGCAGACTTCGAGGACGGGCGGTCCAACAAGCAGCGCGTGGGGGCCCGACTCCATCAGGCCGGAGGCGAAACGGTCTTCAACGTGCCCGACGGGAAAGTCGGCGCGGTGGTGGCGCAGGTGGTGGCCGACTATCTCAAGAAGCGGGGCTGGCGTGTCGAGCTGGCCAGGCCGGTTGCCGGGACCTCCCCCGACAACGGACCGCAGGTGACAATTTCGGGCCGGATCGTGGATCTCTCAGCCAATGCCGCCAGCGCGTTCGGCTCGACGAGGATCACGGCGTCGGCGAAGATCATCATTGAGGCCATGAATGCGGAAGACGGAAGCATTGTCCGGATGACTCTCAGCGGCGCCGGCACCCAGACGGTCGCCGTGTTTGATCCGGAGGATGCCGCGGATCTGCTCAGCGGGGCGCTGTCGGAAAGCCTGGAAAAATTCGTGACGGAGACAAAGATCGAGAAGAAGATGCTGCGGTTGAAGCCGTGATCCGTTACCGTTTCTCCGCCGGGGAACTGTCGAGGGAACCTGTGTTCTCCACCCGGTCATTGTCCAGCATGGCCCGGCCGATCACTCCGACCGCCGGCACGTACGCGAGCACGCCCATGAGCACGCCCCGCACGACTTCGTCACATCGCTGAACGACGATGCGCGGTTGCTGGAGCGGAAGCGCGTTCTCAAGCCACGCACGTTTTGCCTTTTCCGCGACCTCGCGATAGAGTGGGCGTCATGACGGTCACTTCCGATGACATCGAACGGCTTGTCCGGGCGGAGCATTGGGACCCCTTTGCGCTCCTCGGCCCCCAGCCGGCCGGCGACGGGACGGTGGTGCGGGTATTTCTGCCGGAAGCTGCGAAAGTGGTGCTGCTGCCTGACGGAACGGGCGAGCGGGCGATTGTGATGCGGCCCGCGCATGATGCCGGCCTGTACGAAGCCCGGCTGCCTCAGGGAGCGCCCCCGCGCTACCGGCTTCGGGTGACGGACCGGCAGGGCAATGTGTCGGAACGTCACGATCCCTACGCCTTTCCTCCGCTCCTCTCCGAATTCGATCTGCATCTCTTCAGCGAAGGCCGGCTCTACCAGGCGTATGACAAGCTGGGCGCGCATGTGCACACGATGGAAGGTGTGACGGGCGTGCGCTTTGCCCTGTGGGCGCCGAATGCCCTCCGGGTCAGCATCGTCGGCGATTTCAACGGCTGGGACGGGCGACGCCATGCGATGCGCAGCCGGGGAGCGTCCGGCCTGTGGGAACTCTTTCTCCCGGAACTGCCCGAGGGCACGCTCTATAAATATGAGATCCGTCCGCGGGACGCCGATGCGGCCTTTCTCAAGGCTGATCCCTACGCCTTTGCCGCCGAACTCAGGCCCAAGACGGCGTCGGTCGTCTGCGATCTCTCGAAATATCACTGGAGCGATCGGGCGTGGATGGACGAGCGAGGCCGTCGCGACCATCTTGCCGCGCCGGTGTCAATCTATGAAGTCCATCTGGGCTCGTGGGCGCGCGTGCCGGAAGAGGACAATCGCTGGCTGACCTATCGCGAGCTGGCGGCCAGGCTGATTCCCTATGTGAAGGAGCTGGGCTATACCCACGTCGAGCTGATGCCCGTCACCGAGCATCCCTTCGACGGATCGTGGGGCTACCAGACGACCGGCTATTTTGCGCCGACCAGCCGCCATGGTCCGCCGGAGGAGTTCATGGCGTTCGTGGATGCCTGCCATCAGGCGGGCATCAGCGTCATCCTCGACTGGGTGCCGTCGCATTTCCCGGACGATCCGCACGGGTTGGCCTGGTTCGACGGCACGCAATTGTATGATCATCAGGATCCGCGCCTCGGCTACCATCCGGAGTGGCACAGCCGCATTTTCAATTTCGGCCGCGTGGAGGTGCGCAACTTCCTGCTCAACAGCGCGCTGTTCTGGCTGGAAAAGTATCACGTGGACGGACTGCGCGTGGATGCGGTGGCATCCATGCTCTACCTGGATTACTCCCGGCAGCCCGGCGAATGGATTCCCAACCGGTACGGCGGCCACGAAAATCTGGAGGCGATCGAGTTCCTGAAGGAGTTCAACGTTGTCGTGCACCGGGAATACCCGGGGGCACTCACCATCGCCGAGGAATCCACGGCCTGGCCCGGCGTCTCGCGCCCGACCTATGCGGGCGGGCTGGGGTTCAGCCTGAAATGGAACATGGGGTGGATGCACGACATGTTGCGCTATTTCAGCCTCGATCCGGTCTACCGCAAGCACGAGCACAGCCACATCACGTTCGGACTGCTGTATGCCTTCACCGAGAATTTCGTGCTGGTGCTCTCGCACGACGAAGTGGTTCATGGCAAGGGTTCGCTGCTCGACAAGATGCAGGGCGATCTGTGGCAGAAGTTCGCCAACCTGCGCGCGCTGTACGGCTACATGTACGGGCATCCGGGCAAGAAAATGCTCTTCATGGGCGACGAGTTCGGCCAGTGGCGCGAGTGGAACCATGATGTCAGCCTCGAGTGGCACCTGCTCGAGTATGCCTCGCACCGGGAGCTCCGGCAGTGGGTGTGCGACCTGAACCGGCTGTACCGGGCCGAGCCGGCGCTCCACGAAGTGGATTTTGAGTGGACCGGCTTCCAATGGATCGACTTCAACGATACCGACCAATCCATCGTCGCCTTTTTCCGCCGCGCCAGGCGCGAAGACGAGATTGTCGTCTGCGCCTGTAATTTCACGCCGGTGCCGCGGCATGGCTACCGCATCGGTGTGCCGGCGCCGGGCCGGTACCTGGAGCTGCTGAACAGCGATGCGGCTGTCTATGGCGGCGGGAATGTCGGCAATTTCGGAGGTGTGGAGGCCGAACCGGTATCCTGGCACGGCTATCCCTATTCAATATCGTTGACTCTCCCTCCGCTTGGGGTGGTGTTTCTCAAGCCCGGTTGATTGCCGTCCTGCCAGCGGGCTTGACTTCCCAGGGCCTTCCCCCGTATAGTACGGCCACTTCATTCATCTTCACCGATACCCTCAGCTCGCGGTTTCCTGATTCAGTTGCCACAAGATGTAGGGTGGGCTCAGGTCGCATAGACTAGCCATAGGGGTATATGCGGTGACGAGAAAGCATCAGGGAGGGCGATTGTGAATAGACAACGAAGGGTCAGGCAGGCGTGGGCGCTTGTGCTCGCGTGCGGAGTTTCCGTCAGCGCCTGTACGGTTCTGCCCAAGGGCCAGGCCGATCTGGATGTCAGCATTAAGGAGCGTGGAATAGCCTCGTGGTATGGCGAGGATTTCCATGGGTGGATGACCGCCAACGGGGAAATCTACGACATGGAGGCGTTCACGGCTGCTCACCGGACGTTGCCGCTGGGAACGTGGGTTCTTGTGACCAACGTTGAAAACGGAAGGCAGGTTCGCGTGCGGGTCAACGACCGGGGACCCTATCTCTATGGCCGCGTGCTGGATCTGTCTCTTGCCGGCGCCAGGATGCTGGATATGGTGGATAGCGGTGTAGCCGCTGTTCAAATCGAAGTGGTGGGGGATCAAAGCGCAGGGCTTGTCTCCGCCGCCGATTTAATGCCGTTTCCGGTTGTGACGACGACCGCCAGCGCCAGGGAGGACGACTCGTTCCTGACGCACCCCCGCCGCGTGCGTGCCGTGCGGACACTCCCCAATGATCTCTGGCGGCAGCGGCGTCTCCGGCGCGCGGCGGATTTTCAGGCCGCTGAGCGCCGCGCCTATTCGGTCGCCTCGCTCCAGATCCCCTGATCGGACCGTCCGAAAGTCATCACGTCATAAAGTCGTAAAGTCTTCCGGGCGGAGGACTTTCAGACATTCGGACTTTTCGACTTTCGACTTCCTCGAATTGACAGGCCGGAGGAGTCTCGACTACACTGCAGTCGCCCGTGTGAGCGTTCTGCTTGCGCGGGCCGATGTGTGTTCAGTCCTAACGTGAGGAGTGTGCGGCAATGGCCAAGAAGAAGAAAGTCCCGCTGACGGATCAGGAAGCGAGGCTGAAAAAGAAAGTGACGGAGAAACGCGGCAAGCTGGAGAATCCAGAAGGCGCCGCGCCGTTCCGTAAATTGCACAAACGGTTGAAACGCATCCAGCGTCTGCGGCGCCGGCTGGCGACCCGGAAGCAGCATGCGATGGGGAAGAAGAAAGCCGACGCGGCTGCGAAGCCTGCCGCTCCGGCCGCCTGAGCCGGTACCGCCCGACGAAAAGATCGTCCATGACCAAACAACCCGAACAGCCGGAACAGCCGGAACAGCCGGAACAGCCGGAACAGCCGGAACAGATTGACGAGTTTTCCATGTCCGACGCGCCGGAAGCGAGCGACGCCCTGGCCGACCGGATGTCGGATGCGCTGGCTATCTCCCCCGAGCAGCCGCCCGCCGATGCGCCCGCCGCAGAAACCGTCCTCGAAGAAGAAAAGGTCAAGGACGAGATCGACATTCAGGTCGATCTCCTGAAGGACTCCGACTGGACCGTCCGCCGCGAGGCCGTGGTGACCCTCGGCGAGATGGGCGACGAGCGCTGCGTCGTCCCGCTTGTGAATGTCTTGCGCGACGGCGACTGGCAGGTCCGTGAAGCTGCCGTCGAAGCGCTGGGGCAGGTCGGCTCGCCCGCGGTCGAGTATCTCGTCAAGATGCTGCGGGATTGGGACATCCGCAAGTCTGCGATCCGCTGCCTCGGCAAAATCAAGGATGAACGGGTGCTCGATCCTCTGATGCAGCAACTGCATCACGACGAGTTCAAGGACGACGCCACCGAGGCGCTGGTCGAACTGGGTGCGCCGTCAGTGGAACGGCTGGTGGGGGCGCTGAAGGACAAGGACGAAATGGTCCGCAAGCAGGCGATCATCGCGCTGGGGCGCATCAAGGATGCCGCCGCCATCGATCCGTTGATCGAGATGCTGAAAGATCCGGATTGGTTTTCCCGGCTGACCGCCGCGGCCGCCCTGGAGAAAATCGGCGACGAGCGCGGCCGCCTGGCCATCAAACCTCTGATGAAGGATCCGGATATGGTCGTGCGGATGAGGGTCGAGCGGATTCTGGCGGCGTGGAAAAAGAATCAGCAAACGGCAAACGCCTAGTCTTCTTCGTTATTTCTCCAGCAGCGCATCGAGCTCCTTCTGAATCTCGCCCATTTTCTCCCGGCTGACCGTCTTTCCTTTCGACATCTCTTGTTCGACTCCTTTGATTTTTGAGGCCAGAGCCTTGGCTTTGGCGGCCTTTCCACTGTCCTCTCCGGCCAGGCCTGCCTGCTCCAGGTGGGAGACGGCTTCGGCCAGTTCCTTCGCGGCGTCTCCGAAGTTTTTCTCGTTGAGATCGCTTCGCGCCTCGAGCAGCCGCTCCTTCGCATCCACGACCCCTTGACGGTACCGCAACGCGCGTTCGAGCCCCTGCGAGGTGTCGATGACGTTGCGTGAGAGGTCCTTGGTCGTGTCCACCATCTCGGAGGAGAGCTCCTTGACGGCTTTTCTGACCTCGGCCGGGCGTTGCCCGGTGTAGTAGCCCAGCAGGAATACGCCGCCCAGCAGCACTGTGACGCCGAGTATTTTCAACATGGGGTTCCTCTTCTGGCCCTGATTATTCATGAACAGTTCTGCTGCACACGCGGATACGCTACTGCAACGGGCATGCTCGCCGCTCGCTCGGTCAACGTACTGCAGAGAGTACGCTTCCCTCCCTCGCGGCTGCGCATGCCCCTCTCGTCACGCGTCTGCACGTGTTCGCGACGAACCGTCATGAACAATCTGGGCCGTTCAGGATTGGCCATCGACGATTCATCACCTGGCGGTCAATGATTTGACCAGGCCGCCGGCCGCGGCGATCCGGATGGCCGGATCGGAATCATGCAGTGCTTGTTTCAGCAAGGCCACGGCCTCGCGCCCGCCGAGCTTGCCGATGGCCCGCGCCGCCATCAGGCGTGGTTGCGGCTGCTGATCCCGGAGCAACGCTTCGACAACCATCAGCGCCTTGCGGTTTCCCGACGAGGCCACCGCCTGCGCCGTCGCGCCGCGGACAGAGGGGTCCGGATGTTTCGCCAGGTCGGCCGCCAGCAGCACGGCTTCGGGGTCGCCGATCCGCAACAATCCTTCCACCGCGCCCACGCGAACCAATTCGACCGGATCGCGGGCCGCCTGCCGGAGCACCGGCCGGCTCTCCGCCAGCTTGAGCCGGCCGAGGCTGGCCGCCGCGATGCTGCGGACGCGGGAATCGTCGTCCTCCAGCGCATGAAGCAGCGCCGGTTCTCCCTTCGGGTTGCCGAGTTCGCCCAGGGCTCCGGCGGCGAAGGCGCGCACGGACGGCTCCGGATCGTACACGGATTGGCTGAGGATCGGCAAGCTGGCGGGACGCTTCAATTGTCCGAGCGCGCCCACCGCCGCCATGCGGAGTTCCGCATCGGGCAGGGTGGCCTCTCCGGCGATCTCGTCGACGGCGTCCGCCTGTCCCATGCGGACCAGCGCGGCCAGCGCAAAGATATGCAGGACGCCTTCTTCTGACTTCGACAGGCGCGTGATCAGTGGGCGAAGGCTCGCATCGGTGTTTTTCCCCAGCGCGTTCAGCGCGGCAATGCGGACGGACGGCGCGGGGTCTTCCAGCGCGCGCACGAGCGATGGCGTCCTGGCGGAAGACCCGGCCCGCGCCAGCCCTTCGGCAGCCCGGGCGCGGACCATGACCGACGAATCCAGCAGGCCGTCTTCGAAGAGCGTGACGGCATCGCGCGGCGCGATGTCGGCCAGCGCCAGATAGGCGGCAATGCGGAGATGCTCCTGCGGATCGCGCACGTGGCGGGTGATGACCGCACGCGCCAGGTCCCGAAGCAGGCCGGTCTCGTCCGGTTTCCCCGGCGGCACGAGCCGCGCGTAGAAGGCGAGCGCGGTCTCGGGACGTCCGATGCGCAGGGCGCTGCGGACGCCGGCACGCCACACGTCGGGAGGAAGCGGCTGTTCGGCGGGCGTTTTTTCCAGCAGGCGGACCACGTCGTCGAACCGGTCCTGCTTGAATGCCTTCAGCGTTTCTTCCCGGAGCGAGGGACGGGGGGAGTCCTGCCGCGGCGGTGCGGCGGGCAGGGGCGATGCGAGATACAAGCCGAGCCCGCAGCTGACGGCGATGGCCAGGATGCGCGCGCGCATGGAAATTACCAGCGGGGAGTGGTCGGGGAGGCAGCCGGCGCGTAGAGGTGGTCCATGTATTCCTTCACCATCCGGCGGGTACAGAACCGCGGCGCGACCGTGCGGACGGTGTCCTTGACGATCTGGAGCCAGCCGCGCGGAATGCCGTCGCGGTCCCGGTCGTAGTAGAGCGGAACGATGTCGTGCTCCAGCAGGCGGTAGAGATGTTCCGCATCGTGCATGTCCTGGGTGTGGGAGTCGCCGAGATGGTCCGACGGCGGAATGGCCCATCCGTTCGCGCCGTCGTAGCCTTCCTTCCACCAGCCGTCCAGCACGCTCAGGTTCGGCACGCCGTTGAGCGCGGCCTTCTGCCCGCTGGTGCCGCTGGCTTCCATCGGCGGGCGCGGTGTGTTCAGCCAGACGTCCACGCCCCACACCAGATATTTCGCCATGTGCATGTCGTAATCCTCCACGAACGCGACGTGCCCGCCGAGGTCGTGGTCTTTGCAGAACGCATAGATCTGCTGGATGAACTGACGGCCCGGCTCATCGGCCGGATGGGCCTTCCCTGCGAAGATGAGCTGTACGGGACGCCAGCGGTCGTGCATCATCTGCTGGAGCCGGGTCAGTGTGCTGAAAATAAGCGTGGCCCGCTTGTACGTGGCAAAGCGCCGCGCGAAGCCGATCGTCAGGGCTTCGGGATCGAGGAGCGTGCCGCTGGCCAGGACTTGATGGGGCTGCATGCGTCCCTGCATCCACGCCGCGCGCGCCCGTTCGCGGATGAAGCTCATCAGTTTTCGCTTCAACATCTGGCGGACCGCCCAGAGCTCGCCGTCGGGAATGTCGGTGACGCGGTGCCAGATGGCCGGGTCGTCCGCCCGTTCGGCCCAGTCGGGGGCGAGGTGCTTGGCGTAGAGCTGGTTCAATTCGGGCGAGATCCAGGTCGGCGCATGGACGCCGTTCGTGATGCTCCGGATCGGCACGTGGTCTTCTTCCAGGCCGGGCCAGAGGCAGCGCCACATGGCGCGGGAGACGCGGCCGTGTTCGCGGCTGACGGCGTTGACGTGTCCGGCCAGCCGCATGGCCAGCGCCGTCATGTTGAAGCCGGCGGCTGGATTGTCCGGGTGGGCGCCCAATAGCAGGAACGTTTCGCGCGTCAGGCCGAGCTGTTCCCAAAAGCCGGCGAAGTACTGCTCGATTTGCGGGAAGGAAAAGACGTCGTGGCCGGCGGGCACCGGCGTGTGGGTGGTGAACACGGTGCTCTGGCGCACGATGTCCGCGGCGTCGGCATGGGAGCGCCCGGCCTGCACCATCTCCCGTATCCGCTCCAGCATCATGAAGGCGGAGTGTCCCTCGTTCGCGTGCCACACGGCGGGCGACAGGCCGAGCGCGCGGAATACCCGCACGCCGCCGACGCCCAATAGAATTTCCTGCCGCAGGCGGACATTGTGATCTCCGCCGTAGAGCCGCGCGGACAGCTCCCGGTCCCACGGCTGGTTGTCCGGGACGTCGGTATCCATGAGGTACAGCGTCACGCGCCCGACGCGGATCTTCCACACGATGGCCACGATCGTGTGGTGGTCCATCTGCACGGCGATCTGGCAGGGCTCGCCTTCCGGCGTCAGGGCCCGCTGGATGGGCGACTCGAGTCGGCTGAAGGGCTCGTATTCCGCCTCCTGCCAGCCGTCGGCGGACATCCGCTGGTGAAAGTAGCCTTGCGGGTACATGAAGCCGAGGCCGACGAACGGGATGCCGAGGTCGCTGGCTTCCTTGCAGTGATCGCCGGCCAGGACTCCGAGGCCGCCGCTGTAGATCGGCACCGAGCTGTGCAGCCCGAACTCGGCCGAAAAGTAGGCGACCGTGCTCTGGACCAGTTGGGGATAGCGGCCTGCCACCCAGGTTGTCGACGAACCCATGTAGTCATCATAGGCTTTGAGCACGGAGGAGTAGAGGCGGATGAAGACGGGATCATCATTGAGCTCCGCCAGCCGCTCCGGCTTCAGGTTGTGGAGCAGTCTGACGGGGTTGTGGTGAGACAGGCGCCAGAGCGTCGGATCGATCGTCTCGAACAGCCGGCGCGCGCTGGGCTCCCAGCTCCACCAGAGATTGTAGGCGAGCTCTTGCAAGCGGGTGAGTTCGCCCGGCAGGTTGGATGGGAACTGTTCGTTCGGTGAACGCTCGCTCATCTAGGCAGTTCCTCCTTGGTGGTGCCAGGCAGTCCACTCCGGCGAGAAGGCGACGGAGGCATACCGGGTTCCCAGAATTTCCGCGACCCGATTCATCAGCTTGTTCAGTTCCTGCGCCTGATCGGGCGTCAGATCCTGGCGGAAGCGGGGGTGCAGGCCCCAGCGGGTTTCAATTTCCTCACCCTGGATCGTGGACATGACGCTGATCAGCTTGATCTCATTCCCCGTTTTGCCCTCAGGCGCAGGAGCGACCGGCGCCGCCGTCGTTGCCTGGCCCTGGGCTATCCCTGCCGTGGCTGATTCGAACAGGGACTTCATGGCGGGAATGACCGCGCTGCCGCAGAGCGTGGCGGCCGAGATCACCATGCCGCTGCCCTGCGCGCCCATCAGATGCGCGATCTCTTCGCCGAAGGCCTTGAAGTACTCGTCCTTCTGCTTGCTCTCCTCGGTCGCCATGAACTTGAACCGTTCGTAGCGCTGCCGGCTCTGCGCGACGGTCTGGCCGATCGCGAGCACGACCTCCATCTCGTCGGTATCGGGCCCCAGCGCCGGCGCGAGCACGTTCTTGAGTTGCTGGGTGACGGCGTCTTCCAGGCCGTCCATGAAGACCGGCTGATCTTTCAAGGGAATATAAAGCGCCGACAGCCGATCGGCCAGATTGAACAGCAGTTGGAGAAATTCAAGATAGATTTCCCATTCGCCGGATTTCTTGATTTTCATGGCCTGTTCGGGCGCGCTGCGTTTGACCATCGTGACGGACTCGCCTGACACGGCGACCATCAACGCGGCCAGATCGCGCAGAACGCCGGCGTAGGGACCCTGTGATGCGGACATCGGTTGTCTCCGAAAATAAGAACCATATTATATACAAGTCCACTCCGGTCTTCCACTCCAATACGCAACAAATAGTGGGTGAGGGTAGAGCGTTGCGCTAAGGGCTGGGGTATGTTATACAGCCGCGTTTCCGAACGCTGGTTCAATCCGGAAGAATTCCATGGAGCGGGAGATCAAACCCTACATCTTAAAACGGTCGGCGGAGGAGTCCCAGCCGGCCAGGCTGTCGCTGGACTACGCGGCCGCGCTGAACCCGCAGCAGCTGGCGGCGGTGACGGCCGCCGACGGGCCCTCGCTCGTGATCGCCGGCGCCGGGAGCGGCAAGACGCGCACGCTCATCTATCGCGTGGCCTATCTCATCGACAAAGGTGTCGATCCGACTTCGATTCTATTGTTGACGTTCACGCGCAAGGCGGCGCAGGAGATGCTGCAGCGGGCCGGGCTGCTCATCGGTGCGCGCAGCGAAAAAGTCGCCGGCGGGACCTTCCACTCCGTGGCCAACATGCTCTTGCGCCGCTACGGGCGGCCGATCGGGCTGGAGCCGGGGTTCACGATCCTGGACCGGGGCGACGCCGAGGATTTGATCGCGCTGGTCCGCAACCAGCTCGGGCTCAACGAAAAGGACAAGCGGTTCCCGCGCAAGGGGACGATCGCGGAAATCTTCAGCAAATGCGAAAACACGCTGTCCAGCCTGGAGGACGTGCTGCTCGGCGAGTTCGTCCACTTCGCGGAGCATCTGAACGATCTCGAAAAACTGAAGAAGGCCTACGTGGCGGCCAAACAGCAAAAGCAGCTGCTGGACTACGACGATTTGCTGGCCAAGCTGCGGGAGTTGCTGAGCGGGCATGAGCCGACGCGGCAGGCGATCTCGCAGAACTTCCGCTACATTCTCGTGGACGAATATCAGGACACCAATCGCCTGCAGGCCGACCTGGTCCGGAAGCTGGCCGCGACGCACGAGAACGTGATGGCCGTGGGCGACGACGCGCAATCCATCTATGCGTTCAGGGGCGCCACGTTCCGGAACATCATGGATTTCCCCACGCTGTTTGCGGGCACGACGGTCTACAAGCTCGAAGAAAATTATCGCAGCACGCAGCCGGTTCTGAATCTCGCCAACGAAATCATCCAGGGCGCGACCGAAAAATATTCAAAGCATCTCTTCACGCGGAAGCTCGACGGGCCGCTGCCGGCGCTGGTGCAGGCGGCAGGCGAAAATGCCCAGTCGCGGTTCATCGCGCAGCGGATTCTGGAGTTGCGCGAAGAAGGCGTCCCGCTGGATGAAATCGCCGTGCTCTTCCGTTCCAGCTTCCATTCGTTCGATCTGGAAATCGAGCTGTCGCGACGGAACCTGCCGTTCGTGAAGCGCGGCGGGTTCAAGTTCATCGAGACGTCCCATGTGAAGGATCTGCTGGCGCATCTCCGGGTGATCGAGAATCCGCTCGATGCGGTGAGCTGGAACCGCCTGTTGATGCTGGTGGAGGGGGTCGGGCCCAAGAAGGCGCAGGATTTGATCGCGTCATTTGTGAGGAGCAATCAGCCGCTGGCGGCGCTGCGGGACGTGAGCGGCCGGTCGTCGCGTCCGCTCAAGGATCTGGCGATCATGCTGGAGGAGGCGGGACGTTCGGAGTCGCTCACGCCTGCGGAACAGGTCAACGAGGTCTATCGCTATTACCTGCCGATCCTCAAGGAGCATTACGACGATTATCCGAAACGGATGCGCGACCTGGAACATCTCTATACGATTGCCGAGCGGTACGGGAAACTGAACGACTTCCTGGCCGATCTGGCGCTGGAGCCGCCCGATGAAAGCGTGGCCGATGTGGAAGCGGGCGATCGCGACGACGAACGTCTGGTGCTCTCCACCATACACTCCGCCAAGGGGCTGGAATGGCAATGCGTGTTCCTGATCTGGACCGTGGACGGCCGGTTTCCCTCGGCCTATTCGTTCACGTCGGAAGAGGAACTGGAAGAGGAGCGGCGGCTGTTCTATGTGGCGGTGACACGCGCAAAAAAGCATCTTCATCTGACGTATCCGGTCAATGTCTACGATAAGGCGACGGGGTCGGTTCTGTCGAAACCCTCGCGATTTCTCGACGCCGTACCCTCATCCATGTTAGATACATGGGCATTAATAGAGGAAAGAGGGCATCATTATTGGGATTCATAGCGCGCATGCATGATGCGCGCCGGGCCGCCCGGGTTGATCCCTTCTCGCTGTCTCGACCATACACAGCCCTGCATATTCAACGGGTGCGCATTAATGAGGAAGGATATCCTCGTGTCCCTGATTAATCGATTGGCAGTTGCATGTCTCATCATGGCGGCGGCCGCGCCGGTTTGGGCGGAGGCGCCGCCGCCGGCAGCCGACCTGACGCGGCTGCCACTAGCCGCGCTGATCAGCGAGTCCGAGGAATTGGGCCTTCCCACCAAGTTTCTCAGGGATCTGCCGTCGGATTTCGTCACCGTGACCTTCGAGGACCTCCATCGGTGGGCGGCGGAATATCATCCGGAAGAGCACCACATGATTTTGAACCGGGCCCTGTCCTTCAATCAGGCGGCAGGGACGCTGCGCCCCCTGACGAAGATGACGGCCCTCGAAGTCGGCAACCTGTATCACGAGCTGTATCACGCCTACATGGATTATCTCGAAGCGAAGCCGCCCGATCAGGGCACCGACGGTGAACGCCTGCTGGCCGCGGCGCGGGAGCTGCAGAAGTGCCGCTATGCCGAAGTGAAAATCACGCCTGTCCTGCAGAAGCGGACGTCCACCGAAGTGCGGTATTTATCCGAGCGCGAAGCCTGGGAAACCCAGCATGAAACCTGGGGCGTCTTTGTCGGCTGGGCCGTCTGGACCAAGCTCGAATTGATTGCGTCCCGCGGCAAGTCGGGCCTCGTGACGGAGGGCTGGCTCAAGCGCCTGAAGAAAGCCGATCACGACGCTATTCTCGTCGGATACTATGAGCCGGAAGACCAGAACGAACGCAAGCTGGCGCAGAAACGCTATCTCGCACCGGCCTACCGTATCCTGCCGCAGGAAATTCGCACGATTATGGTGTTGTTGTTCGGAGAGCCGGTCGATGCAGCCGACCGTGCCGTGACGGCCGTGCAGCCGTCCTCACCCAAGAACGCCCCCGTCCCCTCCGTCTGCAAGCCCTAAATTCCGCCCGCGCCATCTTCGGATTCGCTTGATTCTGCCTTGACTTACGTGCCCATCGGACAGTACACTTGCCGATAAACTTTTTCAGTCTTTTTGCGAAGATCGGAGCGTTTGGACAATGCTCGATACGCTCAGCCGGAAGTTCGACCAGATTCTGAAAACACTCCGCGGTCACGGGGTGTTGACGGAGCAGAACATCTCCGAGGCGCTGAAAGAGGTGCGGCTGGCGCTGCTCGAAGCGGACGTCAACTTCAGGATCGTCAAGGACTTCATCGAGCGCGTCCGGGTCAAAGCCGTCGGGCAGGACGTGCTGCAGAGCCTCGCGCCGGGGCAGCAGGTCATCAAGATCGTCTGGGACGAACTGCGCGACTTGATGGGGCATGAGCAGTCCGGCGTGAAGCTGGCGTCCGAACCGCCAACGGTGATCATGATGGTCGGCCTGCAGGGCGCCGGCAAGACAACGACCTGCGGCAAACTGGCGAGGCTGTTCAAGAATCAAGGCAAGCGGGTGCTGCTGGTGGCCGCTGATCCGCGCCGCCCCGCGGCAGTGGAGCAGCTGGCGAGCCTCGGCGCCACGCTGGATGCGCCCGTGCACCGGGCAGTCTCGGCGCAGGCGGATGTTGCGCAGACGTGCCGGGACGGTGTTGCGCGCGGGTGCGAGCAGGGCTTCGATGTGGTCGTGTTGGACACGGGCGGGCGTCTGCACATTGACGATGCATTGATGGGCGAGCTGGCGGCGGTCAAGCAGGCCGTCACGCCGCATGAAGTACTGCTCGTCGCCGACGCCATGACGGGGCAGGATGCCGTCACCATGGCGGAGCAGTTCGAGAGCAAGGTCGGGCTGACCGGCGTGATCCTGACCAAAGTGGAGGGCGACGCGCGCGGCGGCGCGGTGCTCTCGATCCGGGCCGTGACCGGCAAGCCGGTCAAGTATCTGGGTGTCGGCGAGAAGCTGGAGGCGCTGGAACCCTTCCATCCGGACCGGATGGCGTCGCGCATCCTGGGCATGGGTGACGTGCTGTCGCTCGTCGAACGGGCACAGGAGGCGTTTTCGAAGGAGCAGGCCGAATCGTTCCAGAAAAAACTGACGTCGAAAACCTTCACGCTGGAGGATTTTCGCGACCAGATCGGACAGGTGAACAAGGTCGGCTCGATGGAGGAGATTCTCGGCATGCTGCCGGGCGGGCAGCGGCTCAAGGACATGGCGGGTGGCGGCGGAATGCCTGAGCAGGAGATTGCCCGGACCGTTGCGATCATCAATTCGATGACGCCGCGGGAGCGCCGGGACCATACCGTCCTCGGCGGCAGCCGGAAAAAGCGCATCGCGCGCGGCAGCGGGACCAGCGTGCAGGATGTGAATCGCCTGATCAAGCAGTTTCTGGGCGCCCGCACGATGATGAAGGCTGTGTCGGGCGGCGGCGGGAAGCGGCAACTCGCGCAGATGCTGCGCTCGTTGTGAGGTGGCAGGATGCTGAAAATGGCCCCCAGCTTTGTTCTCGGTCGCTCCGACCCCTCAACGTACTTCGAAAGTACGCCTCGGGGCCTTTGCTCCCTGCGGCCGCGCTGGATGACCATTTTGAGCATCCTGATTTTGAACTCGTTCGTTAACTTGTAAGGAGGATACAGTGGCGGTTCATTTACGGTTGTCGAGAGGCGGACGGAAGAATCTGGCGTTTTACCGGCTGGTGGCGGCGGACTCCCGCAAGCCGAGGGACGGGCGGTACCTGGAAATTCTGGGCACGCACGATCCGGCCAAGCATCCGCCGGTGACGGTGCTCAAGCAGGAGCGGATTCTCGACTGGCTCAGCAAGGGCGCGCAGCCGTCGGTGACGGTGCGGACGCTGTTGAAACGGGCCGGGGTGATCAAGAAGTAGGACGGGCATGACCGAACCGGTTGAACTAGTCGCGATCGGCGTGATCGAAAAGCCGTTCGGCGTGCGCGGGGAAATGCGCGTACGGTCGTTGAGCGACGTGCCGGGCCGGTTCGAGGGGCTCACGCGCGTGACGCTGGAGGCTCCGTCCGGAGCCGTGAAGGAGACGGCGGTTCGCAGCGTGCGGGCGATGAACGGGTCGTACGTGCTGGGCATGGACGTCTGCTCGTCGCCGGAAGACGCGGCGCTGTTTCGCGGCTGGACGGTGAAGATTCCACAGGGGTCGGCGCCGCCGCTGCCGCAGGGGCAGTATTACGAATACGAATTGATCGGCCTCTCGGTGCAGGATGAAACGGGCCGTTCGATGGGAACGCTGGAGGAGATTCTGAAGACGCCGGGGCATCATGTGTTTGTCGTGCGCGGCGACCAGGGCGAAGTGCTGATTCCGGCTGCCAAAGACGTGGTGTCTGCCGTGGATCTGCCGGGCAAAACGATGACGGTCCGATGGACCGACGAAGTGACGACGAAGGAGACGGTCCGTGTTGCGCTGTGATGTGATCACGCTGTTTCCGGATCTGGTCCAGCCGGTGCCGGGGCAGGGCATGCTCAAGCAGGTTCCGGAAAAGATTCTACTGGAAGCCGCGTATGACATGCAGGGGCTTGGGCCGACGCAGCATTGAATTCTTAGGATTCTTGCGATGACGCTGCATTGTGACATCATCACGCTGTTTCCGGATCTGGTGCAACCCGTGTTGGGGCAGAGCATGCTCAAGCGCGCGCAGGAGAAGGGGCTCCTGGAAACCCGCGTCCACAATTTGCGGGACTATACCGAGGGCCGTCACCTGGTGGCGGACGATACGCCCTATGGCGGCGGGGCCGGGATGGTCATGAAGGCGGAGCCGGTCTTCCGCGCGGTCGAGGCGCTGCGCCGGCAGTATGGAGAATCCGAGGCCGGCACGTCGCTGCGCCTGCTGCTGCCGTCGCCGCAGGGGCGGCCGTTCACCCAGCGGCTGGCGGAGGAGTTTCGCGACGAGCGGCGCCGGCTGGTCTTCGTCTGCGGGCATTACGAAGGGATCGACGAGCGGGTGCGGCTCGGACTTGCGCCCGAGGAAATTTCGATCGGCGATTACGTGCTGACCGGCGGAGAACTGCCCGCGCTCGTGATGATCGACGCGGCGGTGCGTCTGATTCCCGGAGTGCTCGGCGACCCGGAATCAGCGGAGCGCGATTCGTTTGCCGAGTCGCTGCTGGATTATCCGCACTACACGCGTCCGGCCGAACTGCGCGGACTGGCGGTGCCGGAAGTCCTGCTGTCCGGCAACCACGAAGCCATCCGGCTGTGGCGGCGGAAGGAAGCGCTGCGGAGCACGTACCGGAAGCGTCCGGATCTGTTGCGGGACCGGTCGCTGTCCGACGAGGATCGACGGTTGCTGGAAGTGATTGTGGACGAGGAAGCAAAAGAAGCGTCTGTTTAGCAGAGGAGGGTCAGGAGCATGAATCAGTTAGAGCGGATCCAGCGGTCGCTGGTCAAGAAAACCGTTCCCAAGTTCGAGATCGGCGATACGGTGCGGGTCCACGTGAAGGTCGTCGAAGGCGACAAGGAACGGATTCAGGTGTTTGAAGGCGTCGTGATCGCCCGCAAGGGCGGGCGCAACAGCGAGACGTTCACCGTGCGGAAGATTTCGTACGGCGTGGGCGTCGAGCGGATTTTCCCGGTCCACTCGCCGATCGTGACGCGCGTGGACGTGGTGCGGCAGGGCAAGGTGCGCCGGGCCAAGCTGTATTATCTGCGGGCCAAGAAGGGCCGGACGGCGAAACTCGAGGACCGTGAGTTCGTCCAGGCCGAGGTGGCGCCGGTCGCAGCCGTATCACCGGCTGCAACCGAGGCGGAGAAAAAGGCCGAGCCGGCTGCGGCGAAAGCCGGGACGGCGCCGGCCGGAAAACCGGCCGCAAAGGCCGAGGCCAAGCCCGCAAAAGCGGCGTCTGCGAAGAAAAAGTAGTTCGTTCCTGTCCGAACGTAGAGGGCCTGGGTGGAACCGACGGACCTCTTCGAAACGGAAGCGAGGCGATGCGGGTACCGTCATGTCGCGGGGCTGGACGAGGCCGG
>Ga0155849_1094_pt2 | contig 22885 bp, 20 predicted proteins | sample RifCSPlowO2_01_FD_107503 | JGI IMG/M metagenome (GOLD analysis project Ga0155849, IMG submission 107503) | Nitrospirae bacterium RIFCSPLOWO2_01_FULL_62_17
GCCAGAACAGGCGCCAGGCCTGATTTGAAGAACGACCTTCGTCGATTCTGCGCACCTGGCGGTCGGCAAAGGAGCGAAGGCTGTCGTCGATATCTTTGAGCCCGCTGGCGGGATCGCGCAGGCGATGCCAATCCACGCGGGCTTCGTTCGGCTCCCCCAGGCGTTCCCACAAGACAGCCGACAGCAGGATGTTCACCGGATCCTCGCCGAAATTGTAGAGCGGCGCGAAGAGCTCATGGTCCATCCGCCGCAATTCGACCTTCGCATCTTCGAACTGCTGCATGTGCATGTAGCTGAATGCCAGCAGGATGCTGAGAAAGCCCCGCTCGTAGCTTTCGAGGACGTAGTCGGTCAGGGTCCCGTCGGGAATAAAGACGCTGGCCGCCTCTTTGAAGACATGGAACGTCTTATGCCGGAACTCCGTCTGGGCCTGTGTCCCGTAGACGATCACCGTGGCATAGCATTGCTGCGTGAAGGCATCCGACAACAGGTCGAGTGTCTTGATCCGGTCGGACAGATCCATGGTCTGCGCGAAATCCTGGCAGGAGGGCGGAAGTTTCGATTGCGCCGCTTGATGCGCACAACCGGCGAAGACGGACAACACCAGCAGGGCGGCGGCCAGGCGCATCCGCACCGAAGTGGAAGACATGGCTTACTTCCGCCCGCGTCCCGGAACGATGGTGCCGAGCACAACGGGATGCGTGGCGCCCGTCACAGCCGGCACGTTCGCGCATGTGCCATGGAAAGTCTGATAGGCCAGCACCGCAAAGGCGACGGCTTCGAACGCCTTGCTCTCCCAGCCGGCCGATTCAAACGTCCGTACAGGAACGGGTGAAAAGACGGACGACAGGTTGCTCATCAGCGCGCGGTTCCGGACCCCGCCGCCCCCCACGATCACCTCATCCACCGGTCCGCCCAGCCAGCGCCGCGCGCTGCCGAGTGTAATGGCCGTGAACAGCGAACAGGTCGCCAGCAAGTCTTCGGGTTTGAGGCGATGGACTTTCCTGGCGGCGAGAAGCTGCTCCACGAAGGCATCGCCGAACTCCTCGCGGCCGGTGGACTTCGGCGGCGCGCGTTTCACATAGGGGTGAGCAAGCAATTTGGCCAGCAAACCGACCGCCACTTTGCCTTTCGCGGCGAGCCTGCCGTTGCGGTCCATGGTCTCCCTGCCTTTTGTCAGCCGCCGCACCACTCCATCCATCGCCATGTTGCCGGGCCCCGTGTCGAAGGCAAGAACGGCTTCGAGTCCCTTGCCGGCCGGCAGATAGGTCACGTTGCCGATGCCTCCGAGGTTCACGACCAGGCGGGACCGCTTCCTGTCTCGCAGCAGCACAGAATGGACGTAGGGTGTGAGCGGGGCTCCCTGGCCGCCGGCCGCCATGTCGCGGGGACGGAAGTTTGCGACGGTCGGGATGCCGGTCCGTTCGGCGATCACCGCCGGCTCCGCAATCTGCAGCGTGGAGCGGACCGGACCGATGCCTGGTTCGTCCACCTCGTTGGGCAGGTGATGGATGGTTTGTCCGTGGGATCCGACGAGATCAATTTTGGCCGGCTCAAGCCCGGCCTGCTTGATGACGCGCAGGGCCGCCCTGGCGAACCACTCGCCGAGAACGACGTTCAAATGGCAGATCTCGGAGACTGTTCCCCGCGCGGATGCGGCGAGGATGCGTTGCTGGAGATTGGCTGGATAGGGACAGGCGACGAACGAGATGGATTTTACTTTGAGTTCATGGCCGGTCCCACGGATGTCCACGAGCACGGCATCCACGCCATCCCCCGAGGTGCCCGACATCAACCCGACGACTTTCATGCCAAATGCCTTGTGCGAAGCCAAGTAACTGGGCAATGGTCACCGGTCATTGGTAAGGACACTGGACTTCCATTGACTGGTGACCGATGACTATTGACCGCTTTCCCACACTCCGCGCGCTACGCTAACGGAAGTCACGCGGTCGGTCAAGCAGGGTCGACTTTGGCGAGGTTTGACTTTGGATGAAACCGGGTGCTACGGTCCGCGCATGTTTGGCCGGAACATTGTGCTCGTGGCGGCGGTGTCGTGCGCCTTCCTTGCCGGTTCTGTTCACCCCTCCCTCGCATCGGATCCCCTGAACGTGGTGGTGACCATTCCGGTCCTGAAGGACTTTGCCGAGCAGGTCGGCGGGTTCCATGTCCGCGTGATATCCCTGCTGTCCGGGCTGGAAAACGAACATACCTACTCGCCGAAACCGAGCGATCTGGTGGCTGTCCGCAAGGCCCATGTCTTTATCGAAGTGGGCATGGGGCTGGAGGTCTGGGTCGGTGCGCTGGTCAGGAATGCGGGGAATGCGTCCTTGCTGGTGGTGACGACATCGAGAGACGTCGCAAGGATTGCCGACTTGGTTCCGGACTCGGTCCCGCATGGACACGGAGCAGGCAATCCGCACGTCTGGCTCGATCCGGAAAATGCCAAACTCATGATCGGACAGATTGCTGACGCGTTTGCCGGCGCCGACCCCGCTCATGCCGATGAGTACCGCGCAAATCGTGACCGGTACGTCGGCCGGATCGACGCGCTGGAAGCCGAGCTGGTCGGGCGGTTGCAACGCGTGGCCGACCGCCGCATTGTCGTCCATCATCCGGCCTGGCCCTATTTCGCCAGGCGTTTCGGGTTCGACATTGCGGGCGAGATCGTCACGCAACCGGGCGCGGAATCCTCTGCGCGTCATATGCAGGCGCTGGTGAGGAAAATCCGCGAGGGGCATATCCGGGTGATCGTATCGGAGCCGCAACTGAATCAGAAGCTTCCGCAAATGCTGGCCCGCGAAACCGGCGCGCGCCTCGTCGTGTTGACGGCGATGCCGGGAGCCCTGCCGGGAACCGGCTCCTATCTCGACATGCTTCGGTATAATGTCACGAAACTGGCTGAGGCGCTTGAATCAAAAGATTAAATTGCGCCTGATGTCGTAAAGTCATAAAGTCTTCACGTCATAAAGTCCGAAGACTTGAAGACATTACGACTTTCGGACTTTAAGACTTTTATGAACAACCCGATCATCAGATTTTCCCATGCGACGTTCGGTTTCTCCGGCGTGGTGGCGCTGGAGGACATCACGCTGGACATCGCGGAAGGTGAGTTTGTCGGCGTCATCGGGCCGAACGGATCGGGTAAAACGACGCTCTGCCGCGCGATCCTCGGCCTCATGCCTCCGTTCTCGGGCAGCCTGAAAATATTCGACTGTTCCTGCGAAGAGCTGCACTGCCACCACCGCGCCCGCATCGGGTATCTTCCGCAGAAGGAATCCCTGGACCGCAATTTCCCCATCACCGTGCTCGAGACGGTCATGATGGGGCGCTACGGGGTGCTGGGACTCTTCAGGCGGCCTTCGAAACAGGATCGCGATATTGCCATGCACGCGCTGGAAAGCGTGACGATGCACGATCACTGGAAGACGGCCCTGGGGCATCTTTCCGGCGGGCAGCAGCAGCGGGTCTTCATCGCGCGGGCGCTGGCGCAGCAGCCGAAGGTGCTCCTGCTCGACGAACCGACCACCGGCATCGATATCACGACGCAACACAGCGTGCTCGATCTGGTTCAGCGGCTGCATCGCGATATGGGTCTGACCGTTCTCCTCGTGACCCACGACATCAACATGATCCGCGAACGCGTCAACCGGCTGGTGCTGTTGAAGACCAGGCTGTATGCCGCCGGTCCTCCGGAGGAAGTATTGCGCCCGGACATCCTCCGCGAGGTCTACGGCAAGGATCTGGTGATCACCGAAAAGGACCTGATCATCGTCGAAGACTATCACCACCATCACCATTGATGATCGAACTGCTTTCATACGATTTCATGCAGCGGTCGCTGGCGGCGGCGATGCTGGTGGGGGCTGTCTGCTCGGCGATCGGTGTGTTTGTCGTGCTGCGCGGCCTGGCCTTTGTCGGAGCCGGCACGGCCCACGCCGCCTTTGCCGGAGTGGCGCTGGCTTATCTGATGGGCTGGCCGCCGCTGGCGGTCGCGATCGTGTTCGGCCTGGCGACCGTCTGGGTCACGGGCCTGATGGAAGAGCAGGGCCGGATGAAACTCGATGTCTCGACCGGGATCCTCTATACGGCGACGATGGCGCTGGCGATCCTGTTCATCGGGATGATGAAGAGTTACAACGCCGAAGTCTACGGGTACCTCTTCGGCAGCGTCCTGTCCGTGTCTGCCGAGGAATTGCAGATCATTCTGGGCCTCGGGCTGTCGGTCATCGCCCTGCTGCTGCTGTTTTCCAAGGAACTGTACTTCATCGCGTTCGACCAGGAGATGGCCGAGGCTTCCGGCGTGCCGGCGCGCCGCATCTTTTATCTGCTCCTGACGCTGGTGGCGGTGACGGTCGTGGTGTCGCTCAAGACGGTGGGGGCGATCCTGGTCTTCGCGATGGTGCTGATTCCCGCGTCAACGGCCTATCAGCTCACGCACAGCCTCGCGCAGATGACGACGCTCTCGGTCATCATCGGCACGTCCTGCGCGGCCGGAGGGGTTCTGATCTCTTCTGCGTGGGATCTGCCCTCCGGTCCTGCGATCGTGCTGCTCGCGACCGCGGTGTTTTTCCTCTCGGTCCTCTTCTCGCCGAAGCGGCTGCGGCGCTCACCTGCATAAAGTAGCTGCAAGTTATTTAATTTCGACTTTGATTCCGTCAAACTCTGCCCGCTTAATTTGTACATCCTTCGCTTTTGCACAATGAATTACTAGTCTGTGTTCATCCAACCATTCAACGGGGCTTGAACCTTCACAATAACCAGAAAATACGACTTCTCCCGTGTATCTTCCAATCGGATTCCAAGTAGTGCTGATTTGGACTGTCTCACCATATGGCGGTTGACCTCCTTGGCCCAAGATATATAAAGATGCAACATATCTCCCTGACGGAGATTTAACTTCTTGGACCAAAATGTGTTCAAGACGCCAGTTTATCCACAGCATTGTTATGGTTCCCAGCAGGATTACAGTAACCACAATGCTTGCGATTTTTTTTCATATATCTAAGTGACAAGGAGCGTTCCATCAGTCTCCAAGGCTGCTCAAAACGGTCATCCAACAAGGCCGCAGGAAGTCCGGCGACTGAGGAGGTACATACCAAGCTTCGCTTGAGCCGCTCGCTTCGATCAAATGCGAGCGGATAATTATTTTGCCTCCAGTAGGCCTATCGTTACGCCTCAGGGAGACGGGCGACCGAGAACGAAGTTGGTGCCCGTTTTCAGCAGCCGCATGTTTATCGTCGTGCAGGGGGCACGCCCATGCAAATCGACTGATACGCTTCGTCGGCTGTTCGGCATTCCAGGAATCGCTTGGCCGTATCGGCATGGAAGTCCACGATGAATTCATGGACCGCCGCGTAGCAGTCGGCCTTGTAGGGACCGTCCACGATGCGGCACAGGGCGATGCTCCGTTGCGGGCTGGCATGGGTGAAGCCGAAGTCTTTCGCAGCCCCCCGGAAGCATTGGCCGATCAGATGTGGAGGCCCCAGCAGGCACAGCGTGCGCACGCGTTCCGCATTGGTCAGGGTATACCCGCTGACATCCCGTCCCAGGCTCCGGGCGCAGGTCTCGACCAGATCGGCCGGCGCTTTCTCGCATTCCTTGAAGGTCCCGGCGAAATCATAGCCGTTGAAAGTCAGCATGGCGGAGGTTTGCATCATGTAACAGGACCGCTGGTAGCGTTTCTCCACGGCGTTACAGGGGTAGTGCGGGTCGCCGGCATCCAGCAGTTTCGCATTCCCGGCCTGTTCTACATGGCCGCCATGATCGGCATGGGGCTTGGTTTGAAACCAGATGACGTTCTCCATGAAGGCGCCCCCGTAGCAGGACTCCTGATCCCACATCGTCGGAAGGGCGTCGCAAAAGCGGAGCGATTTGAACAGATCGTGCTGAAAATGCATAGTGAGTCCGTGTCCCAGTCCGTGCACGCACTGAAACTTCATGAAAATCGGGCGACGGGGGTCCTTGACGCCGCTGCAGACCGAGGCGATGTCCTTCGGAGCCAGGTTGGGGAACTGGCTGACATAGCCTTCCAGCACGCCGTGGTAGCACCCGGACCAGAAGGTGTCCTTGCAATGGGCGAAGGCGGTCGCGGCGTCCTTGTAATGTGTAAACGAAAACTTGCCAATGTGGTGGGTGTAGGGATGCGAGTAATGACGCACGTCGGGGTCCACGGAAGAGAGCTGTTGCAGCGTATCCAGAGCCTGTTCCGTCCCCTGCGTTCGGATGATGCGTTCGAACAGCTGCTTGTAGCAGGGGATCTTGTCCTGATAGGACTTCGTCCGGCACTCTTCCCCTTCTGCCCATGCCGCGCCGTGCAGGCAGAAAAACAGCAGGGGTGCGACGAACGCGATCGCCCCAATATGGCGAACCGTGGCCATACGCATCATGAGAGGAATCTTACGACGCAGAGAGAGGGAAACACCAGCCGTCGGAACTTATGAAACCGGCCGGTAGATGAGTCCAACTGCTGCCCCTGCGGCGATGCTCTCCACCATGCCGGTCGCGAACCACCAGAAAGCGAGCACAGAGGGAATCGGCAGCACCGCATACCAAACCAGACACTGTGGCGCGGAGAGGAGCACGCCGACGATCAGTCCATACCGCACGCCTTGGCCGAGTCCGGGTTTATTGGCTTCATAGCCCTTCGTGTAGATCAGGGTGAAGAGCGGCGCAAGGATCAGGGTTCCGAGCCACATGAGCCACATGTTGCCCTGAATCTCGCTGTCGGGACGCCAGACCGAGGCGGTCTGTTTATAGAGGTCGGTGAGCAGCACGTTATTGACGACCCCATCCACGACGAAGAAGACGACGAACACCGCAAGACTGGCCAAGGCCAACCGTTTCGTGTTCATAGAGCCCTCCATACCAACCTTTGGTTGAGCCGCTGCGTTCGATCAACTCGCAGCGGATATGTGCAATACCTTCGGAGCCGTTATCGAGGCGGAGTGTGTTTCTTCCGATCCCACACCATGCCGGTCTGCTCGTTCGAGCTGAAGCCGAGCTTCTCGTAGAAAGTCTGCTTGTCCCGGGTGCAGAGCCAGAACTTCTCCACGCGCTTGAGCGACGGGTGGTGCAGAATCTTTTCCATGATCTGGGTGCCGATATCCTGGCCCTGAAACTCCGGGTCGACGATCACGTCCCAGATGGAGGCGCGGTAGACATAGTCGGTCAGCACGCGTCCGAATCCGACGAGTCGCGGGCCTTCCCACGCGGAAATCGCCAGGTCGGTATGGTCCAGCATGTCTCTGATGCCGTCGACGGTCCGGGCCTTGGCCCACGGCGCGCAGTCGTAGAGTCTGACGAGAAGGGCGGGGTCGAAATCCTTGCGTTCTGAGAAGGTGATCATGCTCTTGAGAGCGACAGGCTCCTTATATTATGGTAGTCCCCGTTGTTGCAAGGCTTAATTGTCCAAGAGGGTGAACGCCTATGACGAAGGTTCGTAGCTGTCCGCGCTGTTTTAAGTTGATGTGGATCAAAGACGACGAGGTGGAAGTCCTGGATGAGACGACCATCCGCATGAAATGTCCCCACTGCCATGAACTTGTCCGTCTCAAGCTGGTTTCGCAGGGAGCCAACGCAGCCGGCCCCAAGATGGGGCATTAGGATGTTGTGACAGTTGCGCCCGTTTTGTCCGTTCTGCCAGTACAACGGAGTTAACGGGCTAAACAGGCCGAACGGGCCCAACGCGCTGCGCTTACATTCCTCGTCCGGCGCCTTCCAGTTCGGGTTTATTCCCCGGAAGAATCTTGTGGAGCGCGGTTCGGTATTCGACGACGCGTTTCTCATCCGGCGGGGAGACCGCAATCAGTTTGTCCCGTTTCATGACGTCCAGATGATCCAGAACCGCCAATAGCGGCTGGACGGATCCCAGCAGCTTGCCCGCCTCGAACGCTTCCAGCGATTCAATGAGCGGGTCGTGGAATTTCTTGTAGACGGAGCTTCCGCTCTGCGAGCGAAATCGGGAGACGGCGTTCTCGTAGGATTCGATGGATTCCGGCGTCGGCTTGATGCCGCCTGGTACTGACGCGAGCGGGACCCTGGCCGGCAACTTCGAGGCGTACTGCTTCAGCGACGCAATCAGATTTCCGATGATGTCCAGCGCCTGGCTCAGATCCACAGGCATCCCCGTTCGGGTTGACAGATACAATGCCGGATTGGAGGAGTCAAGCGGTCACTTCCCCGTGCCGGCGGTTGCGCGCAACGCCGTGAGCACGGCGGCCAGGTCCGGGGGGAGTTCCGAGGAGAATTCCATCGGCTTGCCGGAGACCGGATGGGAAAAGCCGAGCGTCTTGGCGTGCAGCATGACGCGCGGGATGTCGAGCGTTTCGAGCGCCTGCACTTTGCGGCCTCCGTAGGTCGGATCACCAAGCAGCGGATGGCCCAGCGCGGTCATGTGCACGCGCAGCTGGTGCGTGCGTCCGGTTTGGGGAAACAAATCCACACGCGACGCGATCTTGCCGAAGCGCTCGACGACCTTGTATTCCGTCACGGACGGTTTCGGGCGCGCCGTTCGAGCCGAGAATTTTTTTCGTTCCTTGCTGTCCCGCCCGATCGCCAGCTCGATCAGGCCATGACCTTTTTTGGGGCTGCCCCAGACCAGCGCTTCATACATGCGCGTGATGGTGTGCTGCTTGAACTGCGCGGCCAAAGCCCGATGCGCCTGATCGGTCTTGGCGATGACCATGATGCCGGACGTTTCCTTGTCCAGTCGATGGACAAGGCCCGGCCGTTCCTTTCCGCCGATCGTCGAGGCGGTTCCACCGGACGTCTGAAAGTGGTAGAGCAACGCGTTGACCAGCGTGCCGGTCCAATGGCCTGGCGCCGGATGGACGACCAGGCCGGCGGGTTTATTCAACACGAGCAGCGCGTCGTCTTCGTAGAGGATCTCCAGCGGGATCAGCTCGCCGTTCAGCGCCAGGGGTTCCGCCTTGGGCACGTCGAACGTGATGCGGTCGCCGGGCTTGATCTTCTGGCTGGCCCGGGCCGGCTCGCCGTTGAGCTGCACGCGGCCTTTTTCAATGAGGCGCTGGATGGCCGAGCGTGAGAGATCGCGCTCGCGGTTCGCCAGGAACACATCGAGCCGTTTCGGCTTTTCCCCTTCGGTGATGACGAATTCGGTGATCAAGAGTGAGGTGGACGACGTTGTCGAACCTGAGTGTATGCGAGCTATTACCGCATTGCAAGGGACGCGGCTGCGATGATTGCCGAGGCTCAACCGGCCACTTGCTGAATTCCCGATGCATCAGGCGTATGATGCTGAAGCGGAGGCCGCACAAGGAGGTTGCGCTATGATCGGAACAAGATGGGTGCGAGGAACAGCGTGCACGGCGATGACGGCACTGGTGTGCTGGACCCTTTCCGCCTGCGGGAAGCCGCCGGCAGCCCCGGCCGGTATTGCTCCGGAGACGGTCGCCGATTATGTCCATGCGGTCATTGAAGCGGACCGCATCTTTTATACCGTCCACGTCGTGGAGCGGTTGCAGAAGAAAGGCAAGATCGTCGCCTCGGAGAACTGGCGTGCGAAGGATACTCTGCCGCTGCCGGCCCAGTTCCTGATGGAGTCCAGCGACCTGGCGTCCAAGACCGGCACCAAGGTGCAGTACCGCCTGATCGGCGCCTGGCCGATCAACCCGCTGAACGGGGCGGCGAGCGAGTTTGAGAAGAAGGGCCTCGAGAGCGTGCAGGCGCATCCGGAGCGTCCCTACACGGAAACGGTCATGAGCGAAACGGAACAGGTCTTCCGCGCGCTCTATGCCGACCGGGCTGTGTCGCAGGCCTGCATCGGCTGCCACAACGGGCATGCCAGGAGCCCGAAGCGGGATTTCAAGCTCAATGACGTGCTGGGCGGAATCGTGATCACGATCCCGCTGGCCCGCGCTGTTCACGAAGGTTCGTGACGAAACCGCTGAGACGCCACGCGAGAAGGGCGTGGAGCAGAACGGGGACAGGCGACAGGAAGAAGGGCGCCTGCCCCCAAACAGGCTGTTGACGCTTCGACGGCGCCCATGCCCCGCTCAGCGTCAATCCTGAGCAAGCCCCGCCCAGAAGGGCGGGGTAGTCGAAGGATTGAGCGACCGAGCCGGGGTCATTCCTCGTCTTTCACCGTCACCGCAGGCACGTCCCAGATTTCCTTGCAATATTCCCGGATGGCGCGATCCGATGAAAACTTTCCTGACCGGGCGGTGTTGAGGATAGACATGCGCGTCCAGCGTTCCGTATCCCGCCAGACCGTGCTCACCTCTTCCTGGCAGCCCACGTAGCCGGCGTAGTCGGCGAACACCAGAAACGGATCATGCTGGCGAAGGTTCTCCACCAGCGGGCGAAACACGTCGGCATCGCCGCGTGAAAAATGTTCCGACTCGATGAGCCGCATCACCTCCGCCAGTTCGGGATTGGCGGAGAGGATCTGCTCCGGCCGATAGCCCTCCCGCTTGACCCGCCCGACCTCCTCGGTCGTCAGGCCGAACAGGAAGAAATTGTCCGCCCCGACCTCCTCCCGGATCTCGACGTTGGCGCCGTCCAGGGTGCCGATGGTCAGCGCGCCGTTGATCGTGAACTTCATGTTGCCGGTGCCGGAGGCTTCCAGACCCGCCGTCGAGATCTGCTCGGACAGGTCGGCCGCCGGGTAGATCAGGTGGCTGTTCTGGACGTTGAAGTTGGGCACGAACGCCACCCGGATGCGCCGGTTCACGTCCGGATCATGATTCACCACCTCGGCCACCGCATTGATGAGCTTGATGATGCGCTTGGCCAGAAAATACCCGGGGGCCGCCTTGCCGCCGAAGATGAAGGCCCGCGGCGGAAGATCGAGGGCCGGCCGCTTTTTCAGGCGGTTGTACAGCGTGATGATGTGCAGCACGTTCAGGTGCTGCCGCTTGTACTCATGGATGCGCTTGACCTGGATGTCGAACAGCCAGGTCGGATCCAGCTCGATGCCCGTCTGCGTCCGGATGTAGTCCGCGAGCCGTTCCTTGTTCGCCAGCTTGACCGCGCGCCACTCCTTCCGGAAGGCGGCGTCCTTGGCCAGCGGTTCCAGTTTCTTCAGCGCCTCCAGATTCCTGGCCCAGCCCTCCCCAATGGAGCGGGTGATCAATCCGGTGAGCTTCGGGTTGGCCAGCACCAGGAAGCGTCGCGGCGTCACCCCGTTGGTCTTGTTGCTGAAGCGTTCCGGCCACAGCTCATAAAAATCCTTGAGCACGCTCTGTTTCAACAACTCACTGTGCAGCGCGGCGACCCCGTTGATCGCGTGGCTGCCCACGCAGGCCAGGTGCGCCATGCGCACGCGCTTGTCCGCTCCTTCGCCGATCAGGGACAGCCGCGCCGCGCGGGCATCGTCGCCAGGAAAGCGTTTTCGCACCTCCTCGAGGAAACGCGAGTTGATTTCGTAGATGATCTCCAGATGCCGGGGCAGCAGCTCACGGAACAGGGGGAGCGGCCAGGTCTCCAGCGCTTCCGGCAGGAGCGTGTGGTTGGTGTAGCCGAAAGTCTTCTGGGTGATGTCCCAGGCCTCGTCCCAGGGCAGCAGGTGCTCGTCCACCAGCAGGCGCATCAACTCGGCGACGGCGATCGACGGGTGCGTGTCGTTGAGTTGCACGGCGAAATGTGCCGGGAAGCGCTTCAACGGCTCATGCATGAAGCCGAAGAGCTGCAGCATGTTCTGGAGGGAGCAGCTGACAAAGAAGTACTGCTGCGACAGCCGGAGTTTCTTGCCGATTGCAGGTTCGTCGTTGGGGTACAGCACCTTGGTGATGGTTTCGGACAAGACCTTGTCGTTCACCGCCTGGTAATAGTCGCCCGTGTTGAACGCCTGGAAGTCGAAGGATTCGGAGGCCTCGGCGCTCCACAGCCGCAGGGTGTTGCAGGTATTGACGCGATAGCCCTGGATCGGGGTGTCGTATGCGACGCCCTTGACCTCGCGATACGGGATCCAGCGCACCCGGAGGCGCCCCTGCTCGTCATGGAAGAACTCGGTATGGCCGCCGTATTTCACGGTGTGCGTTACCTGGGGCTTGGCGATCTCCCATGGATTGCCGGACCGCAGCCATTTGTCCGTGACTTCCTTCTGCCAGCCGTCCTTGATCTCCTGATCGAAGATGCCGAACTCGTAGCGGATGCCGTAACCGATGGCAGGCCGTTCGAGGGTGGCGAGGGACTCCAGGTAACAGGCGGCCAGCCGGCCGAGGCCGCCGTTGCCGAGCCCTGGTTCCTCCTCCTGGGCCAGGAGGCTGTCGAAATCGAGTCCCAGCTCGCTGACGGCCTGCCGGACTTCCGGCTCGATGCCGAGGTTGACGATGTTATTGCCGAGGTGGGGCCCCATGAGGAATTCCGCCGAAAGGTAACAGGCGATTTTGGCCTGCTCCCTGAAATAGGTCCGCGCCGTGTGTGCCCAGCGATACGACATTTTGTCGCGCACGGTCAGGGCCAACGCCTTGTAATAGTCCAGCTTGTTGGCGACCGTCGGCAACCGGTTGACGCTGCAAGTGAGATGATGGAGGATGACGTTTCGCAGCGCCTCCACGGTCAGGTGCGCCTGCTCGTTTTTGCCCAGCGGGGCCAGCTTCACTTTTGATTTTCCGTTCGTCTTCTTTGCCATGGCTGTCTCCTTATTCAATCTTTCCGGGCACGTCCGGCATGACTGGCGCCGGCGTGGCCGCTTCTTAGGTTACGTGTGCGGCGTCGAGGCCAGCAGGCGCTGGACGTGCCGGGCGATCATCAGCTCCTCGTTGGTGGGGAGCATCCACGCGGACACGCGGCTGCCCGGCCTGCTGAGGCGCGGGCCGCCCGCCGCGTTGGCGGGCTCGTCCAGTTCCAGCCCGAGCCAGGCCGCGTCGCGGCAGGCGCGGGAACGGATGGGCGCGGCGTTCTCGCCGATCCCGCCGGTGAAGACCAGCGCATCAAGGCCGCCCAGGGCTGCCGCCAGCGATCCCAGCTCGCGCCCGATCCGGTAGACGAAGAGGTCGATTGCCTCGGCGGCGGCCGGGCTGGAGCTCTCCAGCAGCGTCCGCATGTCGCTGGACAGGCCCGAGACGCCGAGCAGCCCGGACTGCCGGTACAGGAGCTCCTCGAGGCGGCGGGCATCCAGGCCGTCATGGTCCATGAGATACAGCATCACGCCGGGGTCCAGCGCTCCGCACCGCGTGCCCATCATGAGCCCGTCCAGCGCGGTGAAGCCCATGGTGGTCGCCACGCTCCGCCCGTTGTTCATCGCGCACAGGCTCGCGCCGTTGCCCAGGTGCGCGACGACGGTGCGGCCCTCTGCGGCGCGTTTGTCCAGGTGGGGAAGCCGCGAAGCGATGTACTCGTACGACAGGCCGTGGAAGCCATAGCGGCGGACGCCGCCGTCGGCGTAGCGTCTCGGAAGCGCAAAGTTCTGGGCGATCTCCGGCTGGCTGCGGTGGAACGAGGTGTCGAAACAGGCGATCTGGGGCAGGTGCGGCGCGCGCTGTGCCACGGCCTTGATGGCCGCCACGTTGTGCGGCTGATGCAGGGGGGCAAGAGGAATCAGGGCCTCCAGAGCCGCGAGCGTCCCGGGATCGATGAGCGCCGGTTTGGTGAACGTTACGCCGCCATGGACAACGCGATGCCCGGCTGCGATCACGCGGTGCCCGCTGAACGCTCCGTCCCGGCCCCAGGCGAAGAGGAACTCGATTGCGTCCTGGTGCCCCAGCGCCGCGCCCTCATCCCAGGTGTGTTCCCCGATGACGGCGCCGGCGGCGTTGCGGGCGACGAAATGCGGGCGGGTCGTGAGCGCTTCGAGCTGACCGTGAATCAGCAGTTCGGGTGTCTCCACCTTGTCGAGAAACGTGGAGAACTTGAGGCTCGAGGAGCCGGCATTCAGAACGAGAATTGCATCAGCCACGGTTTGTTTTGCCGCATCCCCTGTCTTGCGACAGGGTGAAAATAGTTTTTCAACACTTGCTAGACGTTGTCGGCTTCCGTTGAGCTGCCCCGCTTGGCTGCCGGTCCCAGCTGGTTCCACTTCCATCCGCTGATCTCAGGCATGTCCTCCCCGTATTTCTCGATGTACTGCTTGTGCTCCATCAGCCGGTCCCGGAGCGCCTGTTTGGCGTAGGCCGCGCGCGCGCCGAGCTGCGGCATGCGGTCGATGACGTCCTCGGCGAGGTGGAAACGGTCCACATCGTTCAGGACGCACATGTCGAACGGCGTCGTCGTGGTCCCCTCCTCCTTGTAGCCGCGCACATGCAGGTTCTTGTGGTTCGTCCGCCGGTACGTGAGCCGGTGAATCAGCCACGGGTAGCCGTGGAACGCGAAGACGATCGGCTTGTCCTTGGTGAACAACGTATCGAAATCCCTGTCGTTCAGGCCGTGCGGATGCTCGCTCGACGGCTGCAACTTCATGAGATTCACGATGTTGACGACGCGGATCTTCAGCTCCGGGACATGCCGCCGGAGCAGCTCGACGGCGGCGAGCGTTTCGAGCGTGGGCACGTCGCCGCAGCAGGCCATCACCACGTCGGGCTCGCCGTTACGGTCGTTGCTGGCCCATTCCCAGATCCCGAGCCCGGCGCTGCAATGCTTGATCGCCTGGTCCATGGTCAGCCACTGCGGGGCCGGCTGCTTGCCGGCGACGACGACGTTGACGTAATTCCGGCTGCGCAGGCAGTGGTCGGTCACCGACAACAGCGTGTTGGCGTCGGGCGGCAGATACACCCGCACGACATCGGCCTTCTTGTTGACGACATGGTCGATGAAGCCGGGGTCCTGGTGGCTGAAGCCGTTGTGGTCCTGCCGCCAGACGTGCGAGCTCAATAAATAATTGAGCGAGGCGATCGGCCGCCGCCACGGGATGTGGTGGCAGACCTTCAGCCACTTCGCATGCTGGTTGAACATCGAGTCGATGATGTGGATGAACGCCTCGTAACAGGAGAAGAATCCGTGCCGGCCGGTCAGGAGATAGCCTTCCAGCCAGCCCTGGCACTGGTGCTCGCTGAGCACCTCCATCACCCGGCCGTCGGGAGCCAGGTGATCGTCGTAGGGGAAGGTCTCCGCGACCCAGGCCCGGTTGGTGACGTCCATGGCATCCTGCCAGCGGTTGGAATTGTTCTCATCCGGGCTGAAGAGGCGGAAGTTTCTGGCATCCATGTTCTGTTTCATCACGTCGCGCAGGAACTTGCCCATGACGCGGGTGGACTCGGCCGAGGTGGCGCCGGGCTTCGGCACCTCGACGGCATAGTCGCGGAAATCGGGCATGCGCAGATCCTTGAGCAGCACCCCGCCGTTCGCATGCGGGTTCGCGCTCATGCGGCGCTCGCCCTTGGGAGGCAGCTCGGCGAGTTCCGGCTTGAGCCGGCCGGTTTTGTCGAATAACGTCTCCGGCTCGTAGCCCTTCATCCATTTCTCGAGGATTTTTATGTGCCCCGGCTTTTCATGCATCTCGCCCATCGGCACCTGGTGCGACCGCCAGTAATCCTCGGTCCGCTTGCCGTCGATTTCCTTCGGGCAGGTCCAACCCTTGGGTGTGCGCATCACGATCATCGGCCACAGCGGCCGCTTCTTGAACCCGTTTTTCTTGGCGTCGGCCTTGATGCGCTGAATCTCCTTGGTGATCGTGTCGAGCGTGTCGGCCATGATCTGGTGCATTTTTTCCGGTTCGTGCCCCTCGACGAAATAGGGCGTGTAGCCGTAGCCGCGGAAGAGATGATCGAGCTCCTCATGGCTGATGCGGGCCAGGAAGCAGGGGTTGGCGATCTTATAGCCGTTCAGATGGAGAATCGGCAGGACGACGCCGTCGGTGACCGGGTTCAGGAACTTGTTGGAATGCCAGGAGGTCGCCAGCGGGCCGGTCTCCGCTTCGCCGTCGCCGACGACGGCGGCCACGATCAGGTTTGGGTTGTCGTAAGCGGCTCCATAGGCATGGGAGAGCGCATAGCCCAGCTCGCCGCCTTCGTGAATGGACCCCGGGGTCTCCGGCGCCACGTGGCTGGGAATGCCGCCGGGGAACGAGAATTGCTTGAACAGCCGCTTCATGCCCTCTTCGTCCTGCGAGATGTTGGGATAGACTTCGGAGTAGGTCCCTTCCAGATAGGCATTGGCGACGAGGCCCGGACCGCCGTGCCCCGGGCCGATGACGTAGATCATGTTCAGGTCGTTTTTCTTGATGATGCGGTTCAGGTGCACGTAGAGGAAGTTCAGTCCCGGCGTCGTCCCCCAGTGGCCGAGCAGGCGCGGCTTGACGTGCTCTTTCGCCAGCGGCTGTTTCAGCAGCGGGTTGTCGTACATGTAGATCTGCCCGACCGACAGGTAGTTCGCCGCCCGCCAGTAGGCGTCCATGAGTTTCAGTTCTTTTTGCGACAGAGCACTTGCCATGGTGTCTTCCTCCAAAGGGCAGGGGTGTACAGATAATTGAGTCGGGTTTCGTTCATCACGTCTTGTTGCACGCGGCCTGGCCGGTCATCGTGCCGGTCCCGGCGGTACGCGGGCTCACCGCCCGACCGCTTCGCGTTCCATCCCGTCTGTGTATCGGCCAGCTGCCGCCGCGCTGTTGCATTTGGCCCGGTAATGGAAGGCCTGCTGGGCGGCCTTCAGATTTTCCTTCTTGCCGTGCCATGTCTCCAGCGCCACGTCCTGCAGGGCGCGGCCGTACGAGAAACTGATCGCCCAGGGCTTCGGTCCGCCCAGCCGGTTGATCGCATCGAGATGCGCGGTTGCCGTGACGCTCGGCTGTCCGCCGGACAGGAACACGATGCCGGGAACCGCAGCCGGCACGTGGCGGCGCAGGCAGCGCAACGTGGCGGTTGCGACTTCCTGCACGGAGGCCTGTTTGGGGCAGTCTTTTCCCGAGATCACCATGTTGGGTTTCAGGAGCATGCCCTCCAGTCGCACGCCCTGCTCAAAGAGGGCGTGAAAGACCGAGTGGAGGACGAATCCGGTGACGTTTTCGCAGCGTTCGAGCGTGTGCGCTCCGTCCATGAGCACCTCGGGCTCGACGATGGGGACGAGGCCCTGCTCCTGGCAGAGCGTTGCGTACCGGGCCAGCGCGTGGGCGTTCGCGCTCACGCATCGCGGGCTCGGAATCGTTTCGCCGATGCGAATCACCGCCCGCCATTTGGCGAAGCGGGCGCCGAGCGCCCGGTATTCTTTCAGGCGTTCCCGCAGGCCGTCCAGGCCTTCGGTAATCTTTTCGTCCGGCGATCCGGCCAGCGTTTTCGCGCCCGTATCCACCTTGATGCCCGGCAGAATGCCCTGCTTGGTCAGCACGTCGGCGAGGGGCGTTCCACCCGCACTCTTCTGGCGGATGGTCTCGTCGTACATGATCATGCCGCTGATGAAGGCGGCTGCGCCCGGCGTCGTGCAGAACATTTCGCGATAGACGCGGCGGCTGTCCTCGGTAGATACAATCTTCAGGGCATCGAACCGCTTGGTCAGGGTCGGCACCGTCTCGTCGGCCGCCAGAATGCCCTTTCCTTCGGCGACCAAAGCCCTGGCTGTGCTGTCCAAATCCTGAACATTCATATCTTATCCCTCATATTTGACCGATGCGTCCGCACCCATTGGATAGAGCAAAAATCGTGCACACAGGCGCTGTAAGAAGACCCGACCCTATAATAAATAGGCGTATTGTTACAACCACTTAGAGAGGCAATAATTCGGCGAAGATTAACGGTTGCGTAACGGTTGAGGAGAAAAGCAACAAGGGGCTCGCAGGACATTGACGCAAGATGCCTCATGAACAAGTTGTTATCGGTATTCAGCCGCCACCATTCGGGAGCAAGGCTGTGCCGGCGTCTCTTGCTCATGAGCCCGTTCATGCGACCTGCTCAGTCCCGCTCGCCTCATTGATTCCCTTGACAGGACCACGGGTGCAACCCATGATACCGCGCGCCGCATGAACAGGAGTCTTAAGAGTTCCGTCATGATCACGCCAACGCAACAGGTGTTCCTCGTGCGTCACGGTGAAACCGAATGGAGCCTCAGCGGGCAACACACCGGAACCACCGACATTCCCCTGACCGAACATGGCCGGCAGGTGGCCAGATTATTGCAGCCGGTCCTGGCGAAGGAGTCGTTCTCGCTGGTCCTGACCAGCCCCTTGCAGCGGGCCCGGGAGACCTGCCGGCTGGCCGGTTTCGGGGATGTGGCGAATGTCGAGCCTGACCTGGTGGAGTGGAACTACGGGCGTTACGAGGGATTGACGGCCGGCCAGATCCACGCCATGGCTCCTGGCTGGCTGCTCTTTCGAGACGGCTGCCCGGGCGGCGAGATGCCGGGTGAAATTGGCGCGCGGGTCGATCGCGTGATTGCAAAAGTGCGCGCCGTCGAGGGCGATGGCATTGTGTTCGCCCATGGTCACGTGCTCAGAGTCTTCGCGGCTCGCTGGCTGGGCCTTCCCCCTTCGGAGGGCCAGCACTTCCTGCTCGATACGGCGACCATGAACATCCTGAGCTACTATCGCGGCGCCCCGGCGATCAAGCGGTGGAACGCGCCGGTTCAGCTCTGAGCGCGAGGGCCGTGACGCTGTCCGGGAGAAGATACCAATGGGAACCCGTGGAGGTGATGCGATGACGAGCGGTCCAACCCCACTCACGCAAGGCGCTGCCTGGAACGCCCTTCGTGAGCATTACGAGGTGATCAAGGCCGTGCATCTGCGGGATCTGTTTGCGAAAGATTCCGGGCGTGGCGCGCGCCTGGCGTGCGACGTGGAGGGGATCTATCTCGACTATTCGAAAAACCGCCTCACGGATGACACGCTGCGCCTGCTGCTCGACCTCGCGGACTCCGCCGGCTTGCGGGCCGGCATCGACGCGATGTTCCGCGGCGACAAGCTCAATGTGACGGAGAATCGCGCGGTCCTCCACGTGGCGCTGCGCGCCCCCGCGGGCGCCACCATCACGGTGGACGGCGGCAACGTGGTGCCGAAGGTCCACGCGGTGATCGAGAAAATGGCCGGCTTCGCGAACCGTGTCCGAAGCGGGACTTGGACGGGCTTTACCGGCAACAAGATCAAAAACGTCGTGAACATCGGCATCGGGGGCTCGGACCTGGGGCCCGTCATGGCTTACGAGGCGCTGCGGGTGTACAGCGATCGCGCGCTGACGGTTCGTTTCGTCTCGAACGTTGATGCGACCGATGTCGCCGAGTCGACGCGGGACCTCGACCCGGCGGAGACACTGTTCATTGTCTGCTCGAAGACCTTCACGACGCTGGAGACGCTCACCAACGCGCAGACCGCGCGTGCGTGGTGCCTGCGGGCGCTCAAGAGCGACCAGGCGGTGGCCCGCCACTTCGTGGCCGTGTCCACGAACGCGGGCGAAGTCGCGAAATTCGGGATCGATCCCGCCAACATGTTCGAATTCTGGGACTGGGTCGGCGGTCGCTACTCGCTGCCCTCGGCCATCGGCCTCTCACTGATGATCGCCATCGGGCCCGAACGGTTCCGCGAGATGCTGGCCGGGTACCATGCCATGGACGAGCATTTCCGGACCGCCCCATTCGACAGGAACCTGCCCGTGCTGCTGGGGCTCATCGGACTCTGGTACGTGAATTTCTTCGGTGCCGAGTCCCACGCGGTTCTGCCCTATGACCACTACCTCGGGCGGCTGAGTGCCTATCTGCAGCAGCTCGACATGGAGAGCAACGGGAAGCGCGTGGACCGTGACGGGCGGGCGGTGAACTACCAGACGGGCCCGGTCATTTGGGGACAGCCGGGCACCAACGGCCAGCATGCCTACTACCAATTGATCCACCAGGGCACGCGGTTGATCCCATGCGACTTCATCGGCTTCTGCCGGTCGCTTAATCCCATGGGGCCGCATCACGATCTGCTGGCGTCCAATCTGTTCGCGCAGACGGAGGCGCTGGCCTTTGGCAAAACGGCCGCGGAAGTGGGGGCTGAGGGAGCGTCTCCGGCCCTGGTGCCGCACCGGACGTTCCCGGGCAACCGCCCGACCAATACCATCCTGGTCGAGCAGCTGACGCCGGAGATGCTCGGGAAGTTGATCGCACTGTACGAGCACAAGGTTTTCGTCCAGGGCACGATCTGGCGCATCAACTCGTTCGATCAGTGGGGCGTGGAGCTGGGCAAGGTGCTGGCCAACCGGATCACGCCGGAATTGACGAGCCAGACGGACCCCGATCTCCGGCACGACAGCTCGACCAACGCGTTGATCCGGCGCTACCGCCGGCTTCGCCTGCCGGGCTGACACATCATTCCGGCAACAACGCATAACCTGAGAGGCTTGTCATGACTCGTGAACAGCTCGATCAACTCTGCGTCAACACGATCCGCACCTTGTCCATGGATGCTATTCAGCAGGCCAACTCCGGACACCCGGGGACGCCCATGGCCCTGGCCCCCGTGGCCTACTGCCTGTGGCAGCGATTTCTCCGCTTCGATCCGCAAGACCCGATCTGGCCCAACCGGGACCGTTTTGTCCTGTCCGTCGGCCACGCCTCGATGCTGTTGTACTCCCTGCTCCATCTCACCGGTGTGAAGGCCGTCAGCAAAGACTACGAAACCCTCGGGGAGCCCTCGGTGCCGCTGGATGCCATCAAGCGGTTTCGTCAATTGGGCAGCCGCTGTCCGGGCCATCCGGAGTACCGGTGGACCTCGGGCGTCGAAACCACCACCGGACCGCTCGGGCAGGGGATTGCGAACAGCGTGGGGATGGCCGTGGCCGGCCGCTGGATGGCGGCCCATTTCAACCGGCCCGGCTTCGAAGACGTGATCAATTTTAACGTCTATGCCCTGTGCGGGGACGGTTGCATGATGGAGGGAATCTCTCACGAAGCCGCCTCGCTGGCCGGTCACCTGGGCCTCTCGAACCTCTGCTGGATCTACGACAACAATCACATCACGATCGAGGGCAACACCGCGCTGGCCTTCTCGGACGATGTCGCGACACGATTCATCGCCTATGGCTGGAACGTCACCCGCGTTGGCGACGCCAACGACCTCGTGATGCTCGAGCGGGCGTTTCGAACCTTCCAGAAAACGACGGACCGTCCCACGCTGATCATCGTGGACAGCCACATCGCCTACGGGGCGCCCAACAAACAAGACACCTCGGCGGCACACGGGGAGCCGCTCGGCGAGGAGGAAATCCGGCTGACCAAAAGAAATTATGGCTGGCCGGAGGACGCCAAATTCCATGTTCCCGACGGCGTCTACGAGCATTTCCGGCAGGGGATCGGCGCGCAGGGGAAGACGCTCCGCGACGCCTGGTTCGCGCGCATCAAAGAGTACAGGGCCAAGTACCCGGAGCTGGCCGATCAATTGTACCGGATGCAGCACCGGCAGTTGCCGGACGGATGGGACAAGGACCTGCCTGTCTTTCCGACCGACGCCAAGGGCCTGGCCACGCGGATTTCTTCCGGGCAGGTGTTGAATGCCGTGGCGAAGCGCGTGTCCTGGTTGATGGGCGGGTCGGCGGATCTGGCCCCTTCAACCAAAACGCGGTTGACGTTTGAAGGAGCGGGCGATGTCTCGGCCGAGCATCCCGGCGGCCGCAACCTTCACTTCGGGATCCGCGAGCATGCGATGGCGGCGATCCTGAACGGGATGGCTCTGGTGAAGGTCCGGGCCTATGGTTCCGGATTCCTGATTTTCAGCGATTATGCCCGAGGCGGGATCCGGCTCAGCGCGATCATGGAATTGCCGGTCATCCATATTTTCACGCACGACTCGATCGCGGTGGGGGAAGACGGGCCGACCCATCAGCCGATCGAACACCTCGCCTCGTTGCGCGCCATGCCCGGATTGATTGTCCTGCGGCCGGCGGATGCCAATGAGGTGGTGGAATCCTGGCGCGTGATCATGAATCTGCATCACGAGCCGGTGGCGCTCATGCTCACCCGGCAGGACGTGCCGACGCTGGACCGCGCGAAATACGCTCCCGCGGCCGGCCTGGCGAAGGGGGCCTATGTGCTGGCCGATGCCGCCGCCGGCAAGCCCGATGTGATCCTCATCGGGAGCGGCAGCGAGGTGTCGCTCTGCGTCGCTGCCCATGAACAGCTCACGTCCGAAGGCATCAAGTCGCGCGTCGTGAGCATGCCCTCGTGGGAACTGTTCGAGCATCAGGACCAGGCCTATCGCGACCAGGTGCTGCCACCGTCGGTGATGTCCCGCGTGGCGGTCGAACTGGCTTCGACATTCGGGTGGGCGCACTATGTCGGCCCCACCGGCGCCATCGTCGGCATGACGTCATTCGGAGCGTCGGCCCCGCTGAAAGAACTGCAGAGGGAATTTGGCTTCACGCTGGAGCGCGTCGTCGAGGCCGCCCGGCAGCAACTCCGGCGGGCGCGGTAGGCGGTAGAGGGGGAAGGGAGCAAGACAATGAGCGCACAGCAGACACAAGCCGGGAGCATTGGGATTCTCGTCGGTGGCGGTCCGGCTCCGGGGATCAACGGCGTCATCGCGGCGGCGGCCTTGCGGTGTCTTGCGGCAGGCCGGCAGGTGCTCGGCATCCGTGACGGATTCAAGCGGTTGATCGCCGGCGACACGAGCGATGCCGCGCCCCTGACGGTGGAGGAGGTGAGCCGGCTCCATATCCAGGGCGGCTCCTACCTAAGAACCGCCCGTGCGAATCCCACCAAGAATCCGGATCATCTGGAGAACGTCGTCGCCACGCTCCGCAAGCTCAACGTGTCGGGCCTGATCACGATCGGCGGGGACGATCCCTGTTTCTCCGCGCTGAAACTGGAGCAGGCCGCCCGCGGGCGGCTGCACGTCGTCCACGTTCCCAAGACCATCGACAACGATCTGGACCTGCCCGAAGGCGTCCCGACCTTCGGCTTCGAAACGGCCCGGCACGTCGGCGCGCAGATCGTCAAAACGCTCATGGTGGAGGCGCGCACCACCTCGCACTGGTTCTTTGTGGTGGCGATGGGGCGGCAGGCGGGCCACCTGGCGCTGGGCATCGGGAAG
>Ga0155849_1157_pt1 | contig 20149 bp, 20 predicted proteins | sample RifCSPlowO2_01_FD_107503 | JGI IMG/M metagenome (GOLD analysis project Ga0155849, IMG submission 107503) | Nitrospirae bacterium RIFCSPLOWO2_01_FULL_62_17
GAGCGCCAGCGCCCTATCGGCGACCGCGGCGGCGGCGACCGTGCCCGCAGAGACTTTCAAAAATTGACGCCGTGATAAAAACATCGTGTCTACCTCCTACGTTGATTACAGAACCCTTAGAGCCAACCTTTTCGTCAATATTCAGGATCACTATGCGCATCATGCAAAAAATCAATAGTATGAACTAAGCAATACGGAAGCCAAACTATTCTATTTCTGTTTGTGAGATGAAAAGCTTGTAACCTACTGATAATATTGTATAATGTTTGATTGATTTATTATTTAGGTTTACGAGCAATAACAAGCAAATCGTGTATTCCAGGTAGCAAATCATCATGCGGTTATTGACCAGACAGAATTATATTCAATTAAAACATGTAGTTATAATTAATTTTACATTGATACTAAAAGGTAACCATATTTCATCATGGTAACTTGCTTTCATATTTGGTTTTATAATCGATGCACCATCATTAATTTTTAGAATTCATCAATGAAGAAAAATCGGATTGATTGAGCCTTCTTGACACAACTCATTGCACTCAGTACAATCCGCCCTCTTCAGTATTTAAAGAGAGCGGGAATAGCTCAGTGGTAGAGCATCGCCTTGCCAAGGCGAGGGTCGCGGGTTCAAATCCCGTTTCCCGCTCCATTTTCAAATGGTTACGGCATCCTGCCATCTCTACAGCCCCGCACAAGCATCACTGCGCTGCATCAAATTATGAGTGAGTCAGACCAGAGCGCGAAAGTCGTCATTTACTGGGAACGTGAATACTCGACCGCATTCGCACCGGAACGTTTGAAGCTGGATTTTTCCCCTCATCGTCCGCTCATGTCGCAGATGCCTCTCGAAGAGCAGCGCACTGTCGCTGCGGGCGGATACAAAGTTATCCCTGACGACTGCGGCCCCGTTCGCATGGTAGGCCAGTATGGATGGCTTATTCGTTCGCCGGCGGACTGCAGGATCCGTCGCACTGCGGGCGGGGTTAAATGGCAAGCCCCTCCAATCCTGCCCGAGGAGCGCGTCCTCGGTTTCACGTCTTTTTCAGGGACCTACGTGGATTTGATTCTCAACAGCGGTTATCCCAAACTGTGTTGCGGAATCAGGTTTTACTACCCCAAGCATGTCGGCATGATGATGAAAGACGTCCCGAATCATTTTTATCACTTCCCCGAGCGGACGTTTTATGTGTGGGAGGGCATTAAATCCCAGGAATACAAGACGACGCCAAATCCGTATGACTTTCTCCCCGACTATGACGCCTTCACGACAAATTTTCTGTTGCAGTTGACGAAGCCGACGACGATCAAACGCGGCGATCCCATCGGCATCATCGTCCCGGTCATGCTGCCGAAGCAGTTCGCCCTCGAGGAATTGAAACATCCCTTGCCATAACATCATTTCTGTCTCTTAACCAGGGAAGCGTTTCGGTGCTATCGGGACGCCGTGCGGAGACCGGCCAGCCAGGTCCGGGCGGACGCAAGGTCGTCCGGTGACAATGGAGCCTGCCCGAAGCGCGCGCGGCAATAGAGTTCCGTGAGGGGCGTGACGAACTGACTTGCTTCCTTCCATTCGCGTGCAATCTTGTCCGCAAACTCAAGCGGCGTCATATTGGAGGATTTGTTCAGCCCATGAGACCGCAGGAACTGCAGCATCCGGTTATAGATCTTGAGAGCCGCCATGTGCTGGGTTGTCGGCCCGCTGGTTCTGTGCGATTTCCACCAACTGTATCGATAAAACCGCAGGAATAATCCGAGCCCTGCCAGCGCACAGAGCATGATCACGCCGCCGGGCAGCAGCCAGCCGTAGGACTGCCCGAGATGCGCGATCCTGGCACGGACTCCCGCGCTCCAACGAAGGAACGCCACGAAGCGGGCCGCCGTCCCTGTGCGCATGGCTTCACCCTGCTCACGAACACCCTCCGCCATTGCCACCTGGTCGCGGAAGCTGTAGCGGATCACGAAGCGATCCCATTTCAGCCTGATCGAATCCAGCACCCTGCCGGCGCGCACCACAAGCGGGTGGGGGAGGACCAGAGGAATATTCGGGGTCGGATCAAACGTCACCCAGCCGGCATTCGGAAAGTAGACTTCAACCCACGCATGCGCATCGCGCTGGCGAACCGTGTAGTACCCGCCCACATCGTTCCATTCGCCCTGGGCGAAACCGATCGCAAGTCGTGATGGAATACCCAGCGTCCGCAACAACACCACCATCGCCGTAGCATAGTGATCGCAATACCCGGTTTTGCGTACGAAGAGAAACTCCTCGACGGGATTTCCCGCCTGAACCGTCCCCAGATCGAGGCTATATTGGTAATTTTTGCGGAGATACCGTTCTACAGCCACCGCCGCCTCACGGGGAGTTGCCGCAGGCGGGGCAATCTTCCGGGCCAGTTCGGAGACACGTTGATCGACGGCGGGCAATTGAGTGAACCGCCGGCGGATCGGCTCCGGATATTCGCTCAGGACGCCGCCGCGATCGCCGGCTGACATGCGCGCCGGGATCGAGCGCACACTGTACTGGAAGCGTGCGGCCGGCACATAGGGGAGAGACACGTCGCCCATGCCGTCGACCAGCACGGTCGAAAACGCGCCCTTGACCGATTCCACAAACGGCACCCCGAACAATACCGACGTATCGAGTGCCTCGACCAAAATGTCCTGGCGAAGTCCGGGGGAGGGTGCCGGCAGCCTGTCCCTGGCGACCACAAATTCCCCATCCAGAGACCGGCCCAACGGCTGCCGGTAATGAAGAGTATTCGACCAGGAGCGTCCGTCATACACATCATAGGAGGCCCCTCTGAAAAAGGCACGTTCGGCCAGAGGCCCTTTGTGGTCCGGGAACTCGACGCGCATGACGACTGTATTGTCCAGCTTGACCGAGCCCACCATTCCCAAATCCACCTTTTCGGAAAAGCCGGACATCCGGATCAGCTCCCCGCGGTTCTTTTCAAAAAAGCCGGCGCCGATGCGGGGCATGACGATGAAGATAAGCAGCGTCAGACAGAGGGCGCCGATCGCGATCCCGTTGGTGCTCCAGAAAAACCGGCTCGTAATGGTACCCGGCTGGCGGGCCTGGGCGGAAGAAGACGCGGCGGCGCCTGTCTGCCGCGCCTCTTCGGCCTCGCTGCGCAAGTGATAGAGCAGCAGTGTCCAGATCGCCGTGAGGAGATACGCGGCAAACACCGCCGCGTACCACAGTTCCAGGGTCAGCGCGGCCGCGCCGAGCAGTTCCATCAGGCTGATGGCATACAGATGGAGAAAATCCTTGCGCTCCCGCAGCGTGAAGAGCTTCTGGACCATCAATACGACGAGAAAGTGAAGCCCCGCGGGCAGCAAATCTCCCGACAACCAGAACAGATCCGCGAGCATGAACAGAAACGCTGCGATCATGAACCCGGTCCATGTCTGCTGCGAGAGCCTGAACAGGCCCCATTCAGACCCGAAGCCCAGGGCATGGATCAGGCAGGCGGCAAGCGCGGCTGCGCCGGCAAGGGCGAGTCCTGCCGGCAGTTCTCCGGTCAGCACCAGGCCCGAGAAGCCCGTCGCGGCAAGCAGAATCGAACTGAGCCGGAATGCTGTGTCGAGATTCACGCTTCCCTCGTCATGTGCTCGGTTGCCATGATGATCCGGCCTGCAGTCCGGCACGCCGATATGACCGCCGGGTCCGGCCAACTCAGGACGATGAGCGTGAACTCACCCGGCACCGTCTGCCCGGCAAGCGCGCGCATCGCCGCCGGAACGGGCGATGCCGCGGCAACGGGGCGGCACAGCGCCAGCGCGCGGAGGATCGCATCATAGTGCGCTTCGCCGGTCCCGGCCGGAATCTCCTGTTCGCCGACCAGCAGGCGGATCGCATGGCCCTGTTGATGAAAAAATGCCGCCAGCGATGCGGTCAGGCTCACCGCCTGTTCGAATGCCGGCCGCGCATACTCAGGCACCGCCGTCGGCAACACCAGCGCAACGCGGCGCTGATCTTCAGCCTCGGTTTCTCGAACCATCAGCCGGCGCTGGCGCGCCGTCGTTTTCCAGTGAATCGCGCGCGAATCATCCCCGGCGTGATAGCGGCGAAGATTGTAGAGCGCCACGCCGGGGCCCCGTCGTGACACGGTCTGATCGTGGCCCCGGGTCGTCAAGTCGTGCACCAGTGACATCGGCAGCGGCCTGATCTCCGGGTAGACCAGGGCTTCGGACGCAATCGGCAGCGTCGCCGCCTTCAGGAACAGGCCGAAGGGAAACCGGGTGAGCAGCTTGATCCCTTCGATCCGGTGCAGTCCCCGCTGCGCAATGAGTATGGGGTAGGACTGCACGGTCACCGACCGGGGAGGAGCATGGAGCAGATGGATGCCGCGATCCACTGCGGCGCCGTCCACGACATCCTGGATGCGCAACGAAAACGTCGGCACCCGCGTTTTGCGATTGGCAATCGAGAGCGAGATCGTGGCCGGTTGGTTGGCAAACACGCGGTCCGGCATGCGGCGCCGGAACTCGAGCTGCTTGAGACTTTGCTCCGAGAGCAGCCCGGACATGACGATGAGGCTGAGCAACATCGCCAGCAGCAGATACAGCAGGTTGTTGCCCGTGTTGATCGCCGCCACGCCGACGGCCAGCGTCAGCAGCACGTACCGCGTGCCTTCGGACGTCAGCCGGATCGAGCGATAGCGGTACAGCCAGCGGAACCACTCGCGAAGACGTTGAAACATAGGATGTGCGCTCAGCGTTCAGCCATCAGCTTTCAGCAAAACTAGGACAAAACTTTTTGGGCCTGCGGCTGATCGCTGACGACTGACTGCTCTTCTTACAGCGGAACCGGCACCGACTCGACGAGATCGCGGACAATCTGTTCAGCCTCTTCGAACCGCCCGCGTCCCCCCTGGCCGGCCGCCAGCATGACCCGGTGCGACAGGACCGCCGGAGCCAGCTCCTTGATGTCGTCGGGCAGGCTATAGTCACGCCCGCGCACCAGCGCCAGGGCTTTGACGGCCTTATGAAACGCCATGGCGCCTCGCGTGCTCACGCCCAGGGCCAGCAACTCGCTGCGCCGGGTCGCCGCCACAATCGCCAGCAGATACTCCAGCAGGCTTTCTTCGAGGCGGACCTTGTCCACGTGATTCTGCAACTCCTGCACGTCCTGCACCGTCAGTGCCGGCTGCAACTCGTCGGCCGGATGCAGCGCCTGCTGCCGTTCCAGAATCTTTTTTTCCTCCGCCGCGTCGGGATAGCCGATGCGTATCCGCATGAGAAACCGGTCCAGCTGGGATTCCGGCAGCGGGAACGTGCCGTGATACTCCACGGGATTCTGCGTCGCGATGACCATGAACGGCTGCGGGAGGGGATAGGTGACGCTGTCCACCGAGACCTGCGTATCGTTCATCGCTTCCAGCAGGCTGCTCTGCGTCTTGGGGGTCGTCCGGTTGATTTCGTCGGCCAGGACGATGTTGGCGAAGATCGGACCCGGTCGAAACTCGAACGTCTGCTTCTGCTGGTGAAAGATCGACACGCCCAGGATATCGGACGGGAGCAGATCGCTCGTGAACTGAATCCGTTTGAACGAACAATCCAGCGAGCGCGCCAGGCTGTGCGCCAGCGTCGTCTTTCCCACGCCGGGCACGTCCTCGATCAGCAGGTGGCCGCGGGCCAGGAGCGACACCACCGCCAGTTCGATGACCGCGGACTTGCCCTTGATGACGCGCTCGATGTTGGCCTGGATGTCCTGGATTTTTTTCGCGACGTCCATTGCTCCTCGGATTGGGAAGCCGGGCGGGCTCTACGCCGGCGGGTCGTTGGAAAGCATGGAAAGTGTAGCAAACGACTTTCGGACCGTCAATTTGTCCGGGAAACGAAGACACCGATTCGGATGCGTCATGCGTCAGGCACAAGCGTCAGCATCCAGGGAGGGACTTCCTCCTTCATGCTGCTGAACCGCCGGGCGGTCTGGCCGGCGGGTAGACCGCCGAAGACGGCCCCGCGACGCACTTCCGCATACCGGAAGCGGTAGGGGGGTGTCGGCGGCTCCAGGACCGGGGGAATGTCGTCCCGTAATGTCATCAAATCGGCCAGCACGGCGGACGAGCCGACCGGCAGCGCCATCAGCCTGACGTAGGCATCTCCAAAGATAGCCGGAAGGACGGCCGGCGTGAGGATCGTGTCCCGCGGACGCGCGCGCGGGTCGGCCGCCACCTGCGACAACGTCTCCCAGAACACATCCCGGTCAACGGACGAAAGCACGACGACCGAAGCCCGCCGCCGCATGAAATCCAGTAGAGCCAGCGGACCCCGGACTTCGAACTTCCACGGTGGAAAGAGCAGCGACCGGCCGCCATGCAGCACTTCCAGGGCCGCTTCGCCTGCTTCGCGTACCACACGATATTCGCCTTTCGTGGACCGCAGGTGCCGCTCGATGGCATCCCGTGAGAGGCGCGTCGGTTCATAGGCAAAGGTGGGGGTTGCCGGCGCATGGCACGTTACCAGCGTATACCGTGAGCGTGCCGCAGCCAACACATGGGCATCGAACATATCCTGGCCGCCCCAAAACTTGAACTGCAGCCCTTCCTGGGACTGCAACGCCTGCAGCCGATGCGGCGGCACATGCAATGGTCCCCCGAACTGCGAGCCGGGCTGCAGCCGGTCCACGCAATGCAGCGTCAGCGTTTTCCGCTGCTGACGAAGGCGCGGCAGGTACTGCGCGGTCAGTTCCTCGGCAAAGGAGAGATCGCCGGCGCCCAGATCGAGCAGCGAAGGCGACTCGTCTTCGACCAGCAGATCGTAGGGGTTCCGACTGGCGCGCAGGAACGCTTCCGTTCGCTCAGGCCAATCTTGTGAACGGCGGGAGTCCTGTGTCATGAGGGCGGCAGCATAGGTCCCGCCGCCGGACGAGTCAAGCTTGCCGCACGCTTCTTGCTGTGTTACGTAAGCACGATGTCTCCCGATGTCTGCCGACACGCTCCGTTCCTCCTCCGCCTATGGATTCTCGCCGCGACGTTCACCCTTCTGCCCCTTGCGACGGGTTGTGGCGGCACATCGCACGACCAGCTCTCCGTCGACACGGCCACACCGCCGTTTGCGGTTGGTCAAATCCTCTCGGCGGCGACCGGGCAGCCGGTCCGCTTCGAGCCCTGGCTTGATGAATTGGCGGCAGCCGACGTGATCTATCTTGGAGAAGAGCATCACAACCGTTCGCACGTTGAAGCCGCGGTCAGAATGTTGCAGGCACTCATGGCGCGAGGCCATCAGCCGGTGCTCGCGCTTGAAATGTTTGCCTGGGACAGCCAGCCGTCGCTGGACCGCTACGTCGCCGACCGACAACTCTCGACCGAGGAGTTCCTGAACGAATCGCGCTGGGAGCACAACTGGGGCGGCCCATTCGCTGATTATTCGCCGCTGGTGACCTTCGCCCGTGAACAGCGCATCACCATGCTGGCGCTGAATCCGCCGCGCACGCTCGTCCGCCAGGTCGCCACAGACGGGCTGGCCAAGGCCCTGCAGGATCCCGCGATGGCCCGCTGGGGCATGCAGAGGGAATCGTTCGTGGATGATCCGGCCTACCGGGAGAGGATCGTCGGCCCGTTGCACCGTTGTCACGGCGGTATGCCGGACGACGGCTACGAACGCATGTACGAAGCATCGCTGTTTCGCGACGAAGGCATGGCCAAAACCATCGCGGGGGCATTAACAGGCGCGCCGGCCGGACGTCCGGTCGTCAGCTATACCGGCGGCGGTCATATCCAGTATCGCGTGCCGGTGCCGAACCGTGTCCAGCGGCGCCTCGCGTCGGCCAAGCAAATCAGCGTGTATCTCGCAGCCTATGAACCACGCTTCGCCGATGAAATTCGCGATGCCCTGCGCGACGGCATCGCCGATTATGTCTGGCTGACACCCCTCGGCGCCCACGGCCCGCCGCGCCGCTGCAAGTAACCCGTTCCTTTTCCATCCGCCATCGGCTACAATGCGCCGGCCTATCGATCTCAGGCAAGGAGGCCTTCATGGCAGACGAACCGGTCATCGCGCAACGCACGCCCTATGTCATGGAAATCGGACCCGGCAAGTTCTATTGGTGCCGGTGCGGCAAATCGAAAAACCAACCCTTCTGCGATGGCTCCCACACGGGCACGTCGTTCTCGCCGATGGAAGTGGAATTGACGGAAAAGAAGCGGCTCGCTTTCTGCGGCTGCAAACACACGAAGAAACCGCCGTATTGCGACGGCACGCACTCCAGGCTGTAGCGGCCTGGAAAGGTTCAGGCTGAGGTTGAGGCTCAGGAAGCCCCTTCTGCCTGCTCAACCTTAACCTCAGCCTAAGCCTGTTCAATGTTCGGTCATGAACCAGCCCGCAATCGACAATCGTTTATTCGTTCCGGCCAGTTGGTCCACACGGGCGACGCGGTGGAACCGCGGCACGGAAAAAATCACCAGACTGCCCGGCTCAGGCGCAATGCAGTGCGTGACGCGCAGCTTCGGTTTGCCGCCCTCGGCCCGTTGCTGGTCATACACGATCAACTCACCACCCCAATCGGGCTCCCATGTGGAATGGAAATAGGTCACCATCGCAAGCCGGCGCATGGGTCTGACTGCCCCGGGCGGCGCATAGGCTTCATCCGTGTCATCGTGCGTCGGAAGGCAGTCGCCGGCCGAGTAGGAATAATAACAGAACCCCATGTGACGCCGCTTGATGCCCGGAAAGGATTCGATATACTCGGCGATACACGGCAGCGACGCGCGATCCAACAAGAACGCCGTTTCAGGACCGTTGATCGGCGCCTTAGCCCAGTTGCCGGCATTTGGAAACGCCTGCGAGACATCTGGCATCTCACTGAGAGATTTCCAGGTCTGTCGGCTCATCGCCGCCTGCCACCGCGTTAGTTCCTGCGGCGACCAGAACTCTTCCAGGATGAGGACCGGATCTTTATGGAACGAAAACGACTGCGGATCGAAATCTCGAAACCGTGCGCGCATAGTGTCCTTTGCCCAACACGCGTCTGATGTACACGAGCCCCCAAATAGAAAAATTGAACACTCCTGCGCATGATGGTATGAAGGCCCGCGCCTGAAAGTCAACATGGCCCTGCTTCAGGCCAACGCCCGTCCGATGCGCCGGAAGACAACGCCGTCTTCTTCACGGCATCGGCACGCGACGAGGTATCTCCAAACCATTGATCCGGTCATGCGCCGCATCATCGCGCGCGTCGGGCCCTGCACGCTCAAGGCATACCCGCGCTATTTTGTCACGCTCTGCGACTCGATCGTCTCGCAGCAGCTCTCCGGTCGAGTGGCCGAGGTCATCTTTGAGCGCTTTGCCGGCCTCTACCCCCGCCGCCGGCCGACGCCGCAGGCCGTCGTCCGCACTCCAATCTTGCGCCTGCGCACGGCCGGGCTGTCCGGACAGAAAGCGCGTTATCTCAAGGAACTGGCCATGGGATTTACCAGCGGGAAGATTCGGCCGCACCGGTTTTCGAGGCAATCGAATGACGACATCATTGAGACGCTCACCGCAATCCACGGGATCGGCCGCTGGACTGCCGAGATGTTCCTGATGTTTTCGCTGAACCGGCTCGACGTGCTGCCGGTGGACGATCTGGGCATTAAGAAAGCCGTCCGGCAGGCCTACGGACTGCGCACGCTCCCCAAACCGAGGACAATCAGAACCATCGGCAAGCCCTGGCACCCCTACGAAACCATCGCCAGCTGGTATCTCTGGCGAAGCTTGCGGTGACCGCCTGAGCGTGCTTATGGATTGGAGTCGGCCGGCTTCGCTGTCAACCGCATCACAAGGACGTAGAGCGCGCAGAGGAGCAGCGAAAACCCGCCGAAGAGCCAGGATCGCTGCCGGAGAACTTGCACCAGCAGCGACGGGTCCTTGATCAACTCCGGCTGGTCGCCCAATAGATTTCCTCCGAACCAGGCCAGAATCCAGCACCAAAGCCCCGCACCGACCACGGTCATGGCACTGTAGACACCGAACGGCATCCGCACGATCCCCGCCGGAATGCCGATCAAATGGCGCACCACCGGCACCAGCCGGGCGAAAAAGACCCCGCCCGCCTCGTAGCGGGCAAGCCAGCGCTCCGCGCGCAGCAGTTTGCCTTCAGGGCAAAACACGAGATAACCATATTTCACCAGCAGCGGGCGGCCAAGCCACCGCGCCATCCAATAGGTGGCCGCTGCGCCGAGGTAGCTGCCGAACGTGCCGGCCAGCACGACCCCGGAGAAGCTGTACCGGCCCTGGGCCGCCCAGTAGGCGGCCGGCGGAATCACGACTTCGCTCGGGATCGGCACGATGGAGCTTTCCATCGCCATCAGGATGACGATGCCCGGATAGCCCCAATCATGGACCCACTGAAACCAGATGCCGACCCAATTGGACATGCAGGAGCACTCCTATACCTTGCACGACGCGCGCGGATTGTACCCATCGGCCGCCGGCAACGCTACAAAAAGTTCTTGCCTGGCATCAGGGAGTTCAGTACAATCCGCCCCGTTTGCTAGACAGATCGTGCCGGTTGGAAATACTAAGGGGGTGTTCCAATGAGCAGAATCCTCGCAGCAACAGCGGTGGTACTGATGAGCGTGTCCCAGGCACTGGCCAACGAGCCCAAGGGCGGGGCGCCGGACTACAGCGGTGTGACCGGGATCTACTACACCATCATTGGATTGATCCTCGCCTACGGCGTCTACGATACGTTCTTCAAGAAGTCCTGATCGTCTTCTTCAGACTTTCCTGACAATCAGATCCGCCTCGCCCGCATCATCAGACTGATGATATGCGGTCGGGGTGTGTGTTTACGAGGCCGGTTTGACCAGGAACGGCTGGAGGGCCTTGAACAGATTCTCGACGATCGCCCGGTAGCCGGCCTCGGTCGGGTGAATGCCATCGGCCTGATTCATCGCCTCGCGGGCGGCGACCCCTTCCAAAAAAAACGGCATCAGCGGCACATGATACTTGCGGGCCAGCTCCGGGTAGATGGCTGCAAAGCGGTCCGTGTAGTCCTTGCCGTAGTTTGGCGGCAGCTTCATGCCGGCCAGGATCACCGTCACACCGGCGGCTTGTAGCCGCCGGATGATCGCCTCCAGATTCGAGCGTGTGTGAGCCGGATCGATCCCGCGCAGGCCGTCGTTGGCGCCCAGTTCGAGAATCACGATCGCCGGCTTGCTGTTGAGCACCCACTCCACACGGCGAAGTCCTCCTGCCGTCGTCTCTCCGCTGACACCGGCGTTGATCACACGATAGCGGTAGCCGGCCGCTTCCAGCCGCCGCTGGAGCTGCGCCGGATAGGCCTCCTCCTGCGCCACGCCCAGCCCGGAGGTGAGACTGTCACCGAAGGCGACAATCCGCAGCCGGTCTTCACGCACCGCCGCCGTGCTGCGTCCGGGCTGGCTCGTGACGTCAGTGCCGAATCGCTGACCGAATCCGTCACGCGGACTGCTGGACGGTGAAGGCGCCGCAGGCGGCTCCGATGCCGGATCGCAGCCGCTGACTCCGCATCCCAACGCCAGCACAACCGCCAGCAGGCGTACGCCGTAAAAGGAACTCTGTAGGAAGTAAGGAATCATACCGTATAATAGCGTGTCCGTTCGAATCTTCGAAAGAGCCATCATGATCTCTGTAAAGAATTTAACGATGCGCCTCACGGCAGGCGGCCGGACCATCACCATTCTGGACAACGTGTCCCTCGACATTCCGGCCAAGCAGATGGTCGCGATCGTCGGCCCGTCCGGCAGCGGCAAGTCCACGCTGCTCGGCCTGATGGCCGGCCTGGACAGGCCCACAAGCGGCTCCATTATATTGGACGGCATGGAGATCACCGGCCTGCCGGAACGCGACATTACCCGCTACCGCCGGCAGAAGATCGGGTACATCTTCCAGTCTTTTCACCTGATCCCCACGCTGACGGCGCTGGAGAACGTCGCCGTGCCGCTGGAATTGAATGGCGACGCGGCGGCCGACGAGCGGGCGAACGAACTCCTCGCGGCGGTGGGCCTCCGGGACCGGAGCGGCCACTATCCGGTGCAACTCTCGGGCGGGGAGCAGCAGCGCGTGGCCGTGGCCCGCGCCTTCGCCTGCCGGCCGCCGATTCTGCTGGCCGATGAACCGACCGGCAATCTGGATTCCGCCACCGGCCGGCAGGTGATCGATCTGCTGCTGGGAATCAATCGCGACCACGGCAGCACGCTCGTTCTCGTCACGCATGATCAGGCCCTTGCGGAGAACGCGGAGCGGATTGTGTCCTTGCGTGACGGCCGGATCGAATCCGACAAGCCGTCAGGACGCTGACCGTCCGGCACAGCCGGGCTACGCCATGCACCCGATGTTCGTACTACCCTTCATCCTCATCTGGATCGTCACGGTCCTGCCTGCCGACACGCTGCTGGCGGCGCGCCGCCCGTCGAAGGATTTTTGCGCGAACCCGCCGCTGGTGGAGCCGGTCAAAAAACTGCTGAGCCTGAAGTATTACCAGCAGTGGCGGCCGATTGCGCTGGGCGATCTGCCGAAACCGCACCAGCGGATGTGGCGGCGCAGCCTGAACCGGTTCGATTGCCCGGGCATTGCCATAGGCCACTTTGAACGGAAACACGAACTGTCCTACGCCTTCTCCCTGAAACCGCTGGATCCCCGGCAGAACGGCTGGCGGCTGATCGTCATCAGCAAAACCAGGCAGGGCGCCTATCGTGACCGCGTGCTCGGGCAAACCGAGGAGCGCGTGCCGCCCTATGTGATTTATGTCGTCCCGCCGGAGGAATATACCGACGCCTTCGAAACCGAAAGCGTCAAGCTGCGGCTGGACGGCATTCAGGTGGAACAGATGGAATCCGGCGCCATGCTGTTTTACTGGCGGGAGGGACAGTACCGGAGTCTCATTTTGGCTGAGGAAGAATAATGACGGGGTTTGCATTCCGGATGGCCTGGCGGGAGACGCGCGCCGCATGGCGGCATTTCCTCTATTTCTTTGTGTGCATCGCGCTGGGAGTCGGCGCGTTGGTCGGCGTGGCGTTGTTTTCCACCAACGTGGAGCGGGCCGTCACGCGCGAAGCGCGCGGGCTGATGGGCGGCGATCTGGAAATCCGGTTGTCCCGGCCCATGAGCGGGAAGGGCGAGACGGTCCTCCTGTCGCTGGCCGATCGCGGCATCGCCGTCCTCCACGTCAGCGAGCTGGCCGGCATGGCCGCTGTCGCGAGCGACAGGCCGGCGCTCCAGACGCAGATTGTCGAACTGAAAGCCGTCGAACCGGGCTATCCCTTCTACGGGAACCTTGTTGTCGAGCCGGACCGTCCCCTGATGGAGCTTTTGTCTCCGTCCGCGTCGGTCTGTTCAGCCTCGGCTCATGCCTCATCTTCCAGCTCCTCAGCACTCAGCACTCAGTCCTCAGCACTGCCCGCGTCCTGTTTCGGCGCCGTCGCGCAACAGTCCCTGCTGATTCGCCTCGGTCTCTCCGTCGGCGACCGGTTCAAGGTCGGCGAGGCCACGTTCACCATCACCGGCGTCGTGCGCAAGGAGCCGGACCGGGTCGCCGGGCCCTTCACGCTCGGTCCGCGGGTGATGATTTTGCGCGAAGGGCTGGCGGCCGCCGAGCTCATCAAGCCGGGCAGCCGTGTCCGCGAGCGCTATCTCGTCAAACTCCCTCCGGCCATGCCGGTCCAGCCCTTGGTGTATGAACTGCGCGGCCGGCTGGCCGGGGAGTCCGCCCGGGTCACGAGCTACCACGACGCGCAGCCGCAGCTCAAGCAGTTCCTGGACCAGCTCACGCGCTACCTGGGCCTGATCGGTCTGACGGCGCTCTTTATCGGTGGCATCGGCGTGGCGACGACGATCCACGCGTTCATTCGGGAAAAACTCCAGACGATCGCGATTCTTAAAACGGTCGGGGCCGAATCGGGCGCGGTGATCCGGACCTATCTGCTGCAGGCGCTGCTGCTCGGGGCGATCGGGAGTCTGGCCGGCGCGGCCCTGGGCGCCGGCCTGCAACATGCCCTGCCTCCGCTCGTCACCGGCCTCTTCGGCGCCGAGCTCATGGCGCAACTGGATTTCTCCGGCGCCTACGGCCTGTCGTCCCTCCCGCCGATACTAAAAGGCGTGGCCCTGGGCATCCTGACGACCCTGCTCTTCACGTTGTGGCCGCTGCTCGGCATCCGTGAGATCAGCCCTGCGCGCATCCTCCGGCATGACGTCCAGACAGCTGAGTCCGAACGGTCCTGGCAACAACGGCTTGGCCTCTGCGATCGCGTGCGACTGCTGACGGCGTGCAGCATCGCGGCCGGCCTGGCAGGATTGGCCGTCTGGCAGGCCGGAAACTGGCGGATCGGGCTGTTGTTTATCGGCGCACTGGCGGCGGCGGTGACACTGCTCACGCTCTCGGCATGGCTGCTGGTCCGGGCGATCAAAACCCTCCCGGCCCCCCGCTCGGTTGCCGTCCGCCACGCGATCGGGAACCTGCATCGGCCCGGCAGCCAGGCAGTCGGGGTGATGGTGTCGGTCGGGATCGGTGTGATGGTCATCATCGCGGTATCGCTGCTGGAGCGCACGCTGGTCGATCAGGTCGGGGAGAGCCGTCCGATAGACTCGCCTTCTTTCTTCTTCATCGATATCCAGCCGGACCAGGAAGAGCCTCTCCTGCGCCTGCTCCGGGAGCGCACGCAGGACCCGGCACCGCACACGACGCCGTTGGTCCGCTCGCGCCTCCATGCGATCAACGGCCGGCCGGTTGCGACAGCGGAGGAAACAGAGCCTCCCTCCGACAGACAGCAGGATCGCCGCAAGAACTGGTACCTCACACGCGAGTACGTGTTGACGTTCCTGGAGAATCTTCCCAGGGACAACACGGTCGTCAAGGGAAACTGGTGGAAGCCGGGACAGGTGTTCAGCACACCGCTGGTTTCGATCGAAGAGGACGCCGCGAAAAACCTGGGCCTGGATGTCGGCTCGACCGTCGAATTTGAAATTCAGGGGACGATCGTCGCCGCCGAAGTCACCAGCATCCGCAAGGTGGAGTGGGGGAACTTCTCGACGAACTTCTACATGATCTTCTCGCCCGGTTCATTGGCAGGCGCGCCGTTTACCTATGTGGCAACTGTGCGGGTGCCGCCCGAACAGGAAGTTCCGCTGCAACAGGCCGTCGTCGCGGCCTTTCCGAACGTCACCGCCATCAACATCGGCGATGTGCTGGACAGCTTCGCGCGCATCCTGGACCAGCTGGCCCTGGCCATCCGCGCCATTGCGGTCTTTTGCATTCTGGCCGGCGCCCTCGTCATGGCCACCGCGCTTGCCGCCACGCGCTACCGCCGGCTCTATGAATCCGTCGTGCTGAAGGCCCTGGGCGCCACGCGCGGGCTGGTCGCGCGGTCATTCGCGGTGGAGTACGCGTTGCTCGGCGCAGCGGCGGGATTGATCGGAACGGCGCTGGCGAGCCTGCTCTCCTGGGCCGTGCTGAAATTTATCCTGGAAGACGTGACCTGGACGCTTCAACCGGACATCTTGGCGGTGGGATTCATCCTGACCGTGCTGCTCTCCCTCGTCGTCGGCTTCCTCAGCACCTTCCGCATCCTCGGCCAGCGCCCGCTGGCGGTGCTACGACACGAATAAGATTTCTGCGCCTTCTTGTTCCGAGACGGCAATGAACCAATCGTGGCATGAGGCTAGTGCCGACGAAACCTATTCACTAATCGTGGGAGCAGGACGAACCATTGGTAATAACCGACGGCGACGAAAAGCACCCAATAGATGAGAACTGGAAGAAATGAGATGGAATCTGGAAGAGATCCGCCCTGCGTCGAACTATCGAATATGAGATACACTAGGTACGAGAGCCAGCCGATGACCACTGATAAGACGTAACCAAGCGGAAAAGTAAGAAAGAGCATAAAGTACCAAAAGCCAATGATCATGTCGTGAATCTCGCGCTGGATAAACGCGAAGACCAGGACGGCTAGACATGCGGTTAGCCACAGAGCGAAAACCAGCCGCGTCAGTGGGTGTTTGGGCAGGATTATCATCTAGTTTAAGTCTCGCAGGCTGCTCAAAACGGTCAGCCAGCGAGGCCGCAGGGAGTCCGGCGACTGAGACGTACGTTTTTCGGTACGTCGCAGGGAGACGGGCGACCGAGAACGAAGCTGGGGGCCGTTTTCAGCAGCCGTTACAACACCAGCAGCGTCGCCAGGCTGAGGAACAACCCCATGCTCGCCACATCGGTCGCCGTCGTCACGAAGATGCTCGACGCCGTCGCCGGATCGAAACCGAATTTCTTCAGCGTGATCGGCACGAACGCGCCGAAAATGCCGCTGATGACGCAACTGCCGATCATGGCCAGGAACACCACGAACGCCAGCATGGGCGCCTGCGGATGATCATGAGCGGCGGCGTAGGCGTACATGCCGAGCGCCGCGATCACGCCGACGAACGTGCCGTTGAGAAAGCCCAGCCAGGCTTCCTTCGTGAGCAGAAACTTCTCCTTGTCCTTTTTAAGATCGCCCAGCGTGAGCCCGCGCAAGGCGACCGCCAGCGCCTGGCAGCCCGTGTTGCCGGACTGACCGGCCAGGACCGGCAGGAAGGCCGCCAGCACCACCACCTGCCCGATCGTCTCTTCGAAGGTGCCGACCACCGCCGCTGCGAGAAACGCCGTGAGCAGGTTGATTTGCAGCCAGGGGTGGCGGAATTTGAAGCTCCGAAACCATGGCGTGGACAGCCGGTCGCCTTCCTCCACACCGACCATCTTGCCGGCCTGTGCGCTGATTCTCGTATTCTGCTCCTCGAAGAGGGCATAGCCGCGGGCAAGGCCCAGCAGCTTCCCTTCCTCATCGCAGACCGGATACACGGGAAAGTGTTTGTTCCAGACGTTGCGAATGGCGTCCTGCACCGACATGCGCGGCGTCAGGGAAAAGGGATCGCGCAGCATGATTTCGGACACGTGCTGCGAGGGATTCGCCAGGAGCACGTCGCGCATGACCAGCACGCCCCGCAGCTTGCCCTGCGCATCCGTCACGTAGCCGTAGGTAATGAAGGCCTCCTTCACCATGTTCCGCAGTTGTTCCACGGCCTGTTTCACGGTGACGTCCGGGGAGAACTGCCCGACGGGTTTCTCCATGAGCCGGCCGACCGTGTTCATGGGGTAATGGAGATTCATGGCCCATTGCTCGCTGCGGGCTGCGGGCATCGCGGCCAGGATGGCCTTCTTGCGATCTTTCTTGAAGCGGGCGAGGGTCTTCAACGCCATCCCGTGGTTCAGCGCAAGCAGGACTTCGGAAATCACCTGGTCGGATTGCTCGAGCAGCAGTTGCACCGCCTGCGCCGACGAGCTTTGCTCGACGTCCGTCACCAGCTTTTTGATCTGCGCCTCGTGGCCGGGGTCCGGCACGGCGTCGGGTGCAGGATTGGGCGTCGTCTCCATCATCAACCTCCTGTGCTCGGTTATCGCTCTGGCCCTGCCGTCCGCTCCTCGAAACGCAGGGCTGCAGGTGACGGTGAGAATAGTCGGGTCGCTGGAATTGGGCAAGTTTTGCTTGAAACTTCGAAGGTGCGCAGGTAAAAAGGCCCAGGGACGGGTATCCTCTTTTTTTGAATCAGGTCGTGCGGGGCTCCAGGCAAGGAGACACGGAGACATGGCGTACAAGCGGAAGCATTCCAGGCTGCACATCGAGTCCCAGGGGGACCTCCACCGTGACGGCAAGATCATGGCCTGCCAGGTACTGGACATGGCCGAGCACGGCCTGCTGATCAGGCCCCCGGCTCCCTTGACGGTGGGGGAAGAGCTGCCGTTTGAATTCGATTTAGGAAAATCGCGCCGGATTCACTGCACGATCAAGGTTGCTCGGATGGCGAAATCGGATTTCGGCGTTCAGATCGTGGCCATCGCCCCGGACGATCAACGTTACCTCACGGAGTACCTGGACGACTTCCTCACGAACAATTTCGGCCGCACGTAGCCGAACGGCTCCCTGCGCGCGAACCCGTGCCTTTCCCGCCATAGAGGCAACCCTCATCGGTCACCGCTCACGTAACGCCCCAACGCCTTGCCGGCCCGCTCCCGCAGAGACACGGCGATCCGGAGCTGCTCCAGATACTGATCGAGCGTCTTCCCGCCAAGATCAATCTTGCGTTCGCGGAAAAATTTCCGCACGTCGCGCTCGAGCGCCGGGGTCGCCAGGCCGATGATCCCTTCGCACATCCGCCGGAGCCCCTGCTTGGGATACAAACGGTCCATCCTCTCCCAGTTCGTCTTGACGAACCGCCATGCCGCTTCGCGTCCATACACGCTCATGAGCAGCAGCCGGACCATGAACGGCGCGTCCTGCGTGCGGAATTCGCCGTTGATCGTCTTCGCCAGCGTGCGCGCCAGCAGGCCGACCGGCCTGAACGAAGCCAGCGCGTAGAGATACCGCCGCTCCTCCTGCGGCGTCGCGGCCGCAGGGAACCGCCCGGCGAATTCCCGGTACCGCGCCTCGCCGCCGGCATGCGCGAGAATGGCGATCAGCGCCGGCAGGAGGTTGGGGTCGACCGTCTCGGGACGCTTCTGCTGCCCGGTATAGAGTTCCGCCGCCCTGTCCTGGGCGGCCCGGTCGTTTCCGATCGTGCCCAGCGCGCGGATCGCCTCGCCTCGCAACTGCCGGCGCAGTTCATCTTCGTCCCGGCGCGGCGTCCAGCCCAGGTCGTCCACGAGCGGGCCCACCCGGTCGCGCACGAAGGCTTCCAGCGCCTCGCGCCCAGCGGGCTCGATGATGCGGTGCAACACATGAAACGATTCGATCAGCACCGCCCAGACGTTTTTGTCCCGATCGGTCCGAAACTGCGCGGTCATGTCCAGATAATCCGTCAGGGGCATGAGTCCCGCCACCGCCGAAGCCCACGCATCGTTCACAAGATTGAACCGCTCGATCGGCGCCAGCCCGTCCGGCACCAGGCGCAGCAGGCGTCCGAGCAGTTCCGGTTCGTAGCGGACGCGGTAAAATCCGTGGCCCCCTGCATTGACCAGCACCGACTCCACGTTCTTCGGCACCTTCACCTGCATGCCGGCGCCGGTCATCAGCACGCGCAGCGAGTCGCGCGTCGTCGCGGTCGCCACTGTGAGCTGAATCGGTATCCGCCAGGTCGCAACGGCGGGCTTGCGGCGGGGGGCGCGGGGCGGGGGGGAGGACAAATAGGTGAACTGCTGCTGCGCGAGACGGAGCCGCCCGTTTTTGCCGAGCGAGACCGTCACCAGCGGATAGCCCGGTTTGAAGATCCAGCCGTTCATGAGCGCCGGGACCGGCTGCTTCGCCGCGCGGCCCAGCGAGACCCACAAATCTTTCGTGTCGGCATTCCCGTAGGCATGGCGCTTGAGATAGTCGCGGATGCCGTTCCTGAAGACGGTCGGGCCCAGATACTGCTCAAGCATCCGCAGCACGGAGGCGCCTTTTTCGTAGGTCAGGGTGTCGAACATGGCGTCGGCATCTTTCGGCGCGCGGACGGGATATTCGATGGGCCGCGAACTGTGGAGACCGTCCACGATCATCGCCACTGCCCGCGAGGCGCCGAACGCGTCCCATCGCTTCCATTCGGGCTTCCAGGCATCCACCGCCAGCATCTCCGCGAAGGTGGCGAAGGCTTCGTTGAGCCAGAGGCCGTTCCACCACGACATGGTGACCAGATCGCCGAACCACATGTGCGCGTTTTCATGCGCCACGACGTCGGCGATCCGTTCCAATTCGGCATGGGTCGCGGCCTGCTCATCCACCAGGAGCGCATTTTCCCGGAACGTGATCGCGCCGAGATTTTCCATCGCGCCCGACGCGAAGTCCGGAATCGCCAGCAGGTCGAGCTTGTCGCCCGGATAGGGGAGGCCGTAGTAGTCCTCGAAAAAATTCAACGAGAAGGCGGCGATCTCCTGCCCGAACCTGGCAAGGTGTTTCTTGCCCGGGACGCACCAGAGCCGTAGCGGCGCCGAGCCGACCGTCGTCGGGGCCGTCGCCTCGAGCCTGCCGACGATGAAGGCCACCAGATAGGTGGACATCTTCATCGTGTCAGCAAAGCGCAGGACTTTCCTGCCGCTTTCTCTCCGCTCGGAAACGATTCTCGTGTTGGAGACAGCCGTCAGCGCCGGATCAATGACCAGCGTCGCCGCAAAAACCGCTTTGAAGTCAGGCTCGTCCCAGCAGGGGAAGGCGCGCCGCGCGTCGGTGGCCTCGAA
>Ga0155849_1120_pt1 | contig 18976 bp, 14 predicted proteins | sample RifCSPlowO2_01_FD_107503 | JGI IMG/M metagenome (GOLD analysis project Ga0155849, IMG submission 107503) | Nitrospirae bacterium RIFCSPLOWO2_01_FULL_62_17
CAGCACGCGCTTGATCTCGCGCAACGCCGCCGTGTCGTCGCCGGCGAGCTTCGCCGTCATGCTCTTCTTGATCGCGCCAAGAATGACGTGCGAAAGATGGCTGATCTTTTCCTCGCTCAATAACATCGCGGTCAGTTTTCAGCAATCAGCCGTCAGCTTCGAAACTCGACCAGCATGTACTGAGAGCTAGCGCTGACAGCTGACAGCTCTGCTTCACAGAATCACTCCACGATCTTTCGCCAACTGCTTTTTCACCATCACAAACATCTTCTGGTAGTCCACCTGCCCCTTTTCGATTTCGGATTCATACTTCTTCATCAGCGTCCGTACCTCGGCGTTCAGCTTATCCTCAACCGACAGCTCCTCCGTGATGGCATGATGCAGCGTCTGCACCAGCGCCTGGTGGGAACCGGCCAGCGACACCACCTTCTGCTGCGTCAACCGTTGGGCGAGCGACTCGGCGATGTGCGCGACCCGTTCCCTGGACAGCTTCATGCCCGCTCCACCTTGATGCGCGTGGAACCCATCGCCTGCCGCAGCACGGTGGCGTCGCCGACGATGCGCCCGATGACGTTGACCCGGTCGGCCGGGACCGGGTCCGGTCCCATGCTCATGGGCGTCCGTCCGAAGAACACGGCCAGCATCTCTCCGGCCCCCCAGAACGCCACATCGCCGACCTTCACCTGCGTGGTCGCCATTTCCCGGTGATCCTTCACTCCGGGAATGTTAAAATAGAATTCCTCGCCCCACATATTCACGGGCGCCTCGACCGGTAACGCGGCATAGACGCCGTTCGCCGTCCTGTTCGACTTCAGTTCGGCTTCCAGCTTGACCGGTCCGACGATGATACGAATGCGTTGCGGTGCTTGATCTGCCATAGGGGGTAAGTGGACGGCGCATCATCACAAAATGACGTGCTGACTCGCGGGATGCTAACTTGTTTCCCAGGTGAAATCAAGGCTGGCCCGCATTATTCATGAGCACTTCTGCTACAATCGCACCCTCGCTGTTGCGACAAGCCTGGCGGGAATATAAGCCTACTGGAGGCAAAGTACCTATCCGCCCGAAGCTTTTAGAAAGAAGCACTGGAGGGTTTTATCCGGCGGCATAATTACGAATCACCCCAGAATAGCCGCCGGCTCAACCGAAGGTTGGTATGGCGGTTCAAGCGAAGCTTGGTATGCTGGAATCCACCTTCATTTTCCTGAAAGGCGTCGGCGAATGCACCGAGCGCCGGCTCTGGGACGAGGGCGTCGCGACGTGGGACGCGTTTCTCTCCGCCCCGGCGCTCCCCGGCATCTCGCACGCGCGCAAAACGCTCTACGATGCGGACGTGGCGGCGGCGCGGGAGCATTTTGCCCGGCGCAACGCCCGCCATTTTTCCCGCTGCCTCAAGCCTCGTGATCAATGGCGGCTGTACGACGCCTTCCGGCCCCGCACGGTGTTTCTCGACATCGAAACCACCGGCACCGCGCCCCACGAAGGCGAGGTCACGATGGTCGGCCTCTACAGCGCCGGTCGCATGACGACCCTCATCCGAAATGAATCGCTCACCGGCCAGCGGCTGGCGGACGAACTGGACCAATACGACCTGATCGTCACTTTTTTCGGCAGCGCCTTCGACCTGCCGTTCCTGAAAACCAAGTACCCGCGCCTGCAGATCGATCAGCCGCACTTCGACCTCTGCTTCGCCGCCAGGCGGCTGGGCTATCACGGCGGACTGAAACAGATCGAGTCCACGCTCGGCATCGCGCGTCATGCCTCCGTCCAGGGCATGGACGGCTGGGAAGCCGTCCGGCTCTGGTACCAGTGGCAGGCGGGCGACGAGCAGGCCCTGTCCCGGCTCGTCACTTACAACGCCGCCGACACAAGGAATCTCGAACCGCTGGCGGAGCATCTCTATCGCGAGCTCGTGTTGCGCTATGGTCCTGCCGCTTTCCATGACAAACGCCCTTAATCTGCTCTTCCGAAAAGATTGACAACTCGACGGACCGGCAGGTAGCCTCACAGTTTAGATGCCCGCGTTTCATTGCACACGTACCCGACGATCCCCGTTCATCGGCGGCATCCTGCTGCTCGCACTGATGGTCGCATGCGGGGTTCCTCCGTCCCGCGCCGCCGATCTCAACACGCCCGAAGACGTCATTCGTCTCCTCGTCCGCGCGAACGCCGAGAAAGACATCGCCACCCTTTCGCGATACATGGTTCACGACACGGACGTGGTCGGCTACACCATCGGCGGACGGAAGTATGTCGGCTGGCCGGCCTTCGAGCGGGAGATGAAAGACGAATTCGACGCCGTGACCAGGCTCGAGATTCCGATCACGGAGTTGAAAGTGTGGCAGAAGGGCGACGTCGCCTGGTTCTCGATGGAACTGGACTACATCCGCTATGTCGGCACCGGCGCAGGCCAGTCGAGAATGTCACTCCCCCTGCGCGAGACCGGAGTGCTGGAGCGCCGGGACGGACGATGGATGCTGCATGTCTGGCATGAATCATCTCAACGCGGGCCGGCCCTCAAAGCCGTCAACCCGGGCGGCACCGCGTCCGCGCAAAAGATTTCCACCTCGTCCGAAACACCCGATTTCAGCGGCGAATGGGAGATCGAAGAAGAGGATAAATCCTACCGTGCGATGTTGGATAAGGCCGGCAACGGCACCTACACCCATAAAGGCGGAATTCTGAAAACCACCGGTTTCGCCAACCGTCTCTGGCAGGGCACCTGGCAGCAACCGGAGAACGACCGGGAAGGCGGCTTTGAGGTGCTGCTCTCCGAAGACGCGAAAGAAGCCAAGGGGATTTGGTGGTACTCTCGTGTCGGCGACCACAAAAACATTCCTCCGCGCGAGCACGGGGGAACCTACACCTGGAAGCGGCTGACACCGCCGCCAGCACACTAAACACGACCAGGCCGGATCACACTCAGGAGGAGAAGTTATGAACCGCGTGCTACTTGCAATACTGCTGACGATCCTGCCGGCGGGAACAGTCCTGGCCGACGGCGGCCATCACCACGGTGCCGCACCAGCCGTGCCGACGCTCAAGAACCAGGTGACGACACGAATTTCGGTCACCGAAGATACCGTTACACTGACGTTCGGTCCGATCGATCTACCCTCCCCGCACGAAGGGGATCTGGCCGCCAGCCTGCCCAGGCATATCTTTCAATTGCCTGAAGACAGATATATGACCGGCTACAAGTCCGAAGTGTTCACTCAGGACGGCAAGGCCCTGCCGCAGAACTATCTCCACCACATCCTGATGATGAACAACGACAAGCCGAGCGTGTCCTGCGACGGAGAGCCGCTGTTTTTCGCCGGCGCCGGCCTCGAATTGCTGGAAACCAGGTTCCCGGACGGTTATGGGGTCAAGCTCGAAAAGGGCAGGCATCTTATGTCGGTCGTCGCCTTCTATCATAAGGCGCCGCCGACAAAGAACGTCATGGCACGATTCACGATGTACACCACCAAGAAAGGCACGCCGGTAAAAGAGATGGACGTGTACCAGGTCGGCGTGAACATCGTCTGCTACAGCAAATTCTCCCAACGAGGGTCCGATCAAACGGATGAAGGCATCGAGATCAAGCCCGGCGTGTCCATCCACTCTGCGCCGCTGAAGTTCAAGATGGACGGCTGCGTGAAGTTCGCCTATCCCCACGGACACGACGAACTGCTTCTGATTACGCTGGACAACAAGACGACGAAGCAGACGCTGTTGCGGACGGTGCCCGATGTCGGCATGGACGGCACCTTCATGACGTTTCAGCCGCATCAGGTTTATAAGGATGCCGCGGGATTTTCCGTCAATACAAAGGATGAGTACGAAATGACGATGGTCCACCACCATCCAATCCACAATCCCAACGTGCAGCACGGTATGGGGAACTACCTGCTCTACATGACGCCGGGCGAATGCTCCCCGGCCAATATGGCGTCCTCCGTGCAGTAACGCACTCCCGCACTTGTCCGGGTTGATAAGCCCTGGTTCCGATGAGGAATCAGGGCTTTTTTATCTTTTCGATTTCATATCGATATCTATATATTGTGGCAAAATAGCTGCTTGACTACAGTATCTTGTTGTGGCATAGACTATGGCGTTCAATCGAAGCGCGTTGGACCAGAATCGAGCCTGCGCTATAGATGAATCCACCTCGTCTCAAAAAGCCCTATGCGTCGATGGGTTCGCCAAGTCTGGCGGCCGATTCATCTCAAGGCATCGCACTCTCCGATACAAAATCGCTTGCCCTTCTGCTCATCCACGAGCAGGCCGAGGAAATCAAACAAACCACCATCTGCATGAGACAGGTGTATCCCGGATGCCGCGTTGAGGCGGTGTATTCTGCGGAGGAAGCCCTGGAATGGGGTCCCAAACAGGAGTGGGGCGTCATTTTGCTCGACGAGCAACTGTCGCACCGCAACGCGCTCGATCTGCTTCCCGAACTGCGGCGCCAGGCTCCGTCGTCGGTCATCATCGTACAGGCTGACCACCACGACGCAAAAACAGCTGCCAAGGCCATTCAAGCAGGCGCAGATCTCTTCCTCTATAAAAAGTCGCCGGCGTTTCTGACGGAATTGCCGATCGTCACCCGGGGCGTACTGGAACAGCGGACCCTGCAGAAGGAACTGGCCGCCGCCCGGGAACGGCACTCCTGCCTGGTCGAGCACTTCCCGGGTCTGCTCTATGAGCTGGATGCGGACGGCCGATTCGTGGCCATCGGCACCGGCGTTACGGCGCTCCTCGGCTATAGTTCCCAGGAATTGACCGGCACGCATTATTCGTCGCTGCTTCACCCGGATGAATGGCGACTCGCCCGGCACCATCTCCACGAACGCCGGACCGGCCCGCGGGCTCAGCGCGACAAGGCCGTGCGGCTCATTGGAAAGCATGGCGGTGTCGTGAAGGTCGCCTGCCAGACAGCCGGCCTGTACGGCTTGCAGCGGCAATTCCTGGGCACCATCGGCATCATCAAACAGGCTGGCGAAGGCAGTTCAACGGCATCCGCTCTGACACGTCCCCACGATCATGGGCGGCGCGCCGACCCTGCCCCCTTCTCCGCACCCGCCGTCAAAGAACCACGGGCGTTCTATCCCGACCGGCGTCGCGCCGGGCGCGTCTCCGTTCAGATGGAGGCCTCCCTGCACCTTCGCGATACTGCATTTCCAGGAGTCGTTCAAGATATCAGCCTGACGGACGTTTATGTGGTCCTTGACGTGGCTCCGCCCGTGACGCAAGACCAACCCGTCCGGCTCGATTTCTTTCTGGACGGAGCCATCCTGCAGGTTATGGGAAAGATTGCCGAGATCCGGCATGTGCCTGCGCAATCGGAGGCGCCACAGGGGCAGCAACGGCTCGGCCTCGCCATCCTCTATTCGGACCTGGGAGCAATCGAACAGCCGATTCTCTCCTCGTTGCTTGAGGAACTCCACGTCCAGCCCAGCTGTGCGAAGCTGACCATATTCCCTTCCTTATCCCGCAACGTCGAATCGCACTGACCAGTCGAACATCAAAAATATTCCACGGCCCGTTAGACTGTACAAAATTGGCCGGCGCATCTCTTTCGTTAGGTGAATGCCACAGGTTGTTGAAAAGACAAATAATTTTGCCAAACCAGACATGACTTGCTATAGTCGTCGAGCTTACTCCCTTCTCTTGCAAGGAGGATTTGATGCGGCACAGCGCCGGCATGGCCTCAAAGGCTCTTCCTGCGGATCCCAAGAATGCTACAGCGGCTTTGCCGACACCGATTCAGCCCCGCACGATTCAGCCGCGTCGCTATCAACGCGGAACTTTTTCTGTCCCCGTTTGCATTCAACAAGGCGCTCACCAGATACACGGCAAAACCATGGATTTCACGCCGGGCGGTCTGCGCTTGCTCTGCCGGAACGCTCAGGCTCTGGCGCCCGGCTCCGCGCTGAACATGACCCTCCAGTTCGGCGAGACGTGCAATCTCACCACCGCGGCACAAGTGGCCTATTGCCTGGAGTCATCCGCCGACAAGACATGCACCATGGGCATCCGGTTCGCGGGCCTGCGGGATTGGGAGCAAACGATCGTCCTCTCGGCGCTCAAGGAACTCTCTGAATCCGACCACTCCAGGCAAGCCTCGCTCATCACCATGCACGTCAGTGAAAGCGCTCTCGCGCAGGAGGCTGTTGCGCTCAGGACCGAGTCCGCTCAACCGTCATTCGTCGCCGCCGAACCGGTCATTCGTGAAACTCCTTTTCTGTATCCAGAACGCCGTAAGGCCCCCCGCCTCACGGTTCGGGCCCTGGTGAATATCAAATTCAACGACACGCTTCACAAAGCTACGCTTCATGACGTGAGCCTGTCCGGCCTCTATCTCACGTTCGACATGCCGCTTTCCGTCAATGCACTTCAGCCCGTTCAACTTGGATTCGCGAGCGACATCGGCGTCCTGGACATCCGTGGAACGATCCGCGGGATTCGTGAGGACACGCAGGAACAAGGCAACGGAGTGAGCACACCGGTGCTGGGCATCGCCATTCACTACCCCTCCTTGGATCCGGTCGAGGAGAAAGGGCTCGCCTCACTCCTGGAAGAGGTTCGCGAACATCCATCCGCCTTGAAACTGACCGTGTTCCTGGTTCCCCTGGAAACCGGTGACTTGTTGCTCGAAATCAGCTCAGCGAGTGCGGACACCGTTGACGTAACGCCAATCCATCCAGGCCAATCGCACCGGACCGACGCCCTTCCCGTCGATCGACGATTAGCCGGACGAGCGGACTTGGCACTCCCTGCGTGGCTGCGATTCACGCCTTCCGGCCTGGAGCAGCGGGTGCAGACCTCGAATTTCAGTGTCGGAGGCGCCAGCATTCGTCTCGTGACGCAATATCAGCCCCTTGAACGTCAGGTTGAACTCAAGCTTACATCACCAGAACACGTCATGGCCGGTGAACCGCTGCGCGAGATTCGCGTAGAGGCCGAGATCATGTGGATGATCCAGGACCGGCCGGCAACCTTCGGCCTGCCGGCCGAGTCATCCGATCGCACCTGCCGTCTCGGTCTCCGCTTCATCTACCCGGACGATGAAAGTCAACGCATGATCGCTCGACTGGTCGGAAAACTCCTCGTCTCCTCGCACCGCGTCGAGGAACGACGAGGCACCGATCGAGTCGTCAGCGCGCTGCTGGAGCACCGAAACCCACACGGGCAACGGATCGCCCTGTACCATGATCACCTTCGCATCCCTCTCCCGCCAGGCTCGCCCCTCATCATCATCTCCCCCGGTTACGGAGAAACGAAGAAGGAATATGTGGCCTTGGCCCATCACTTCGCCATCAATGGATGCCATGTCCTGCGGTACGACCATACGAACCATGTCGGGGAGAGCGAAGGCGATATTCTCCATTGGACGCTGACTCATATGTGCCAGGACCTCATCGCGATGCTGAACTTTGCAGAACGCGGATGGCCTGCGAGCCCGATTGCAGTCGTTGCCACCAGTCTGGCCGCCCGGGTCGCGTTGAAGGCTGCAACCGAAGACTCGCGGATCAAACTGCTGCTACTGCTTGCCGGCGTCGTGGATCTCCAGGCGACACTGGAGGCTGTCCACAACGAGGACTTGATCGGCACCTACCGGCTCGGAGTCCGTCGGGGAGTCGTCAATGTCCTGGGATTCAGCGGCAATCTTGACAACTTTTTGAACGATGCCATCGAAAACGGATATGCCGACTTGCCAACGACCCTCGCCGATGCCGGGCATATCCGAACACCGGTGATCCTCTTCACAGCCGAGCAGGACGCGTGGGTACGCTTGGAGTCCGTCAAAACGGTCCAGTCGGCATTGGGTCCCAACCTCAGACACCTCTATCTGATTCCCGAGGCCCTCCACCGCCTGCACGAGAACCCGGCCAAGGCATCGGCCGTATTCCGACAGTTGCTCTCCTGCTGCCTCGATGAGTTTTACCCCCTCACTTCCCAGGGAACCATCGTCGAGCCATCGCTGCGGGAGATTCGTCTTCAGGGCAGGCTGGAACGAGAACGGTCGCGCACCCAGCATCTCATGGCCAAAGGTGAAACCCTGGAATTCTGGCGGGACTACCTGGCGCACTTTCACTATATCGTCAATTCTTCCGATTACTGGCATCTCCTCGATCAGATCTACAGCCTGATCGGCTCCTGCGATCATGAAGAAAAGATACTGGACGCCGGATGCGGAAACGGCAACCTTGGCGCATTCCTGCTCATCAACAGGGCCTACGGCGCTCGCGCCTCGTCCAAGAACAGAAACCGACCCATGCATTACATCGGAATGGATTTTGTCCCGGCTGCGCTGACCGAAGCGGGCCGCAATTTTTTAAAAGTCCGCGCGGATTCCCAGGGTTCGCCACTCGCCGTGGTCGACCATCACACCCTCTTGAAGACTTCCCTGTGTCTGGCCGACCTCAATCTGCCTCTCCCGTTCCGTGACAACGAGTTTGACCGGGTGATTTCCAACCTGGTCATCGGCTACGTTCAGGATCCCCTCTACACACTCCGAGAATTGCTACGGACGTTAAAGCCAGGAGGACGCCTGATCATCACCAACCTGAAGCCCCACGCAGACCTCTCGCAAATCTACCGCAACTTCGTGGCGGCGGCTCGTTCGACCGAGGAAATCGAGGAAGCGCGGCAAGCCCTGAACAATTCCGGCAAGATCAAACAGGGCGAAAGCAACGGCATATTTCGGTTCTTTGACAAGCAAGAACTGGTCGTATTGCTGACCTCCGCCGGCGTTTCCCATCCTCGCATCTATTCCACATTCGCAAATCAAGCGTTTATCGCGGTTGCCGAAAAACCGAGCGCAAGTACCACCCTAGAGTCTCCGAAAAAGACTCTTCTGCGTGATTGACGAATGAACTTCTACGCCCTCAGCAGTCTCGTGAACGGGCTGTCCGCCACTGCGCTGGGGATACTTGTTTACTTCCGTTCCACCCGCAACCCCAAACATCTCACGTACGGGATGTTCTGCCTGACCGTCTCGCTGTGGAGCTACGCTTCCTTCGCCTGGCATTACACGGATTCACGGGAATTTGCCTTTCTGTTCACGCGCCTGTTGATGGCGGGCGCCATTCTGATCCCGATTACCTATCTCCACCATATCCTGGTTTCACTGGATCAACTGGACAAACACCGACTGCTGTTGAAGATCGGCTACGCATTGAGCGGCTTCTTTCTGCTGACCAATTGCACTTCATATTTTATCGCCGATCTGCAGCCCGAGCTGTCCTTCAAATATTGGCCGAAGCCGGGTCCTGCCTTCCACCTGTTCCTCGTGTGGTTCGTCAGTTACGCCGTGTATGCCATCTATTTGATCACCACTGAATATCGCCGAGCCACCGGCCTGCAACGCAACCAGTACCTGTATCTGCTGATCGGGTCTCTCATCGGCTACGGCGGTGGAGCCACAAACTTCCCCCTGTGGTACGGCATTGCGGTTCCACCGGACGGGACGATTCTCGTCTCGGTCTACACGGCGCTGGTCGCCTACACCATCATTCGTTTCCGATTGATGGATATCACCGTCGTCATCCACAAAGGTGTCGCCTATGGGCTCCTCCTCGCAGCCATTTTCATCCCTGTTTATCTGACCAGCGCCGCCAGCCAGCGCGTGAGCCTGTACTCGGCACCGCCCCTCTTTGCTGGCACACTGCTGTTCGCCTGCGGCCTCTGGGTCTTTTTGAAGAACCCGCGCGCGCTGACCAACGTCACGTTCGGCCTGACTTGTTCGGCGGCCTCGATCTGGCTCTTTAGTTTCTTCCTGTCCTATTCCGCCACCGATGAAACCGAAGCCAGGTTCTGGGGCAAATGCGTCTATGTTGGTGTCGTCTATCTTCCGGCACTCGTCTACCACTTCTGCGCCAGCCTGCTGCACCGGCGGACCCACAAACGACTGATCGTCAGCAACTACCTGATCAGCACAGTGTTTCTGTTGCTGATCCCGACCCCCTACCTCGTCAACAACCAATACCACTACTTCTGGGGGTACTATCCAGCGACGGGCATCCTGCACCCTGTTTTTCTCCTGTATTTCGGCGCCATCGGAGGGTTGTCGCTGTACCAGTTGTATCACGGCTATCACGTCACCAAGGTGCACAGCCCGACGGAGGCCGCCCGCCTGAAGTACGTTTTCTGGGCCTTCGCGATCGGCTACTTGGCCTCCCTCGATTTCGTGCAAAGCTACGGCCACGAGTTTTATCCGATCGGGTATGTGCTGACCTGCGTGTTCGTCCTGATCGTGACCTCCGCCATCGTCAAATTTCAGCTCATGGGCGGCGCGCTCATGCCGGCCACGCCCAAGATGCTCCCCTACCTGCAGGCTCTTGGTCTTGTCCCCTTCTATGCCGTGGTTCTGCTGCTCATCCGCCTGTTCACCGGTTCCATGCACTATCTGCTGGCCGGCATTCTGCTGGCTACGTTCCTGGCCTTCGCCGGTGTGCTGGCCGGGCTGCAGAAACGGATCGAGAAGACCATCGAGCGGGTGCTCTTCCGCCAGCGCTACGACGCCTACGAGACGCTGATTGAATTCAGTAAAGCGATGGTGACCATTCTGGACCTGAGCGCATTGAACAGCACCATCATGGACACGCTGGCGCGGGTGCTCGGCATCGAAAAGATCTCAGTGTTTCTGCTCGACAAAGAGCGGAACCAATACTCCCTGGCCGCCGCCCATGGATTGGATTTCGACGAGATGAAAACCGTCACATTTTCATCCAGCGCCCGTCTCCCCCAGCACCTTGCCCGCACGCGATCGATCGTCCTCCTGGAGGAATTACGGCAGGACCGGGACGACCCTTCTGAGCAGGCCGTCATCGACACCCTGCAGGTCCTGCACGCCGAATTGTGCATTCCGCTGGTCAACAAGGACCGCCTGATCGGGTTCTTCAATTTCGGGAAACGCGCCAGCCGCAGCATGTATTCCGAAGCCGACCTCGCCCTGCTGACCACGTTGGCACAAAACGCGGCGGTGGCGCTGGACAATGCCATGCTGTACGAAGACCTCCGCCGGTCCCGGCTGCTGATGCGCCGGACGGACCGGCTCCGCTCCCTGGAAACCATTGCCGGCGGATTCGCGCACGAGATTCGCAACCCGCTCACCTCCATCAAGACATTCGTCCAACTGGCGCCGGAACGCAAACATGACGACGAGTTCATCGAGCACTTCAGCCAGATCGTCCATGAGGATGTGCTCCGCATCGAACGCCTCATCCAGGAAATCCTGGATTACGCCCGGTACATGGAACCGAAGTTCTCCTTGGAAAACCTGAACGACATCGTGATCTCGTGCCTCTACTTCGTGGAAGTGAAGGCCGAGAGCAAAAACATCGCCGTCGAAAAAGACTTCATCCGCACCCTGCCGAGCATCATGCTCGACCGTCAGCAGATCAAGCAGGTCTTGCTCAATCTATTGATCAACGCCATGGAGGCCATGGGCGACCGCGGAGGGCGGCTGGCCGTGCGGACACGGGGGTTGAGCAAGCCGGACGGGGATTTCTGGATTCAGATCGAAGTGCAGGACACGGGACCCGGCATCGCCCCGGCCGATCTGGACCATATCTTCGATCCCTTCTATACGACCAAACATCACAGCGAAGAACGGGAAGGAACCGGCCTCGGCCTGACGATCGTCCATCAGATCGTCCAGGAACATCACGGGTACATCGAGGTCGAAAGCCAGCCCGGTCGCGGCACGACCTTCTTCATCAATTTGCCCATCCGGCAGCCCGAAGACCTCTTCGCCAGGGAGCGCATGGAACATGAAAAAACGGATTCTGTTGGTCGATGACGAAGCGGGCATCCGCGCGTCGCTGAAAGTTGTGCTGGAACCGGCCTATGAAACGCTCAGCGCGTCCACCGCGCAGGAGGGGCTGGACCTGTTCCGCCGCGAATCCCCGCATCTGGTGCTGCTGGACGTGATCATGCCCGGCATGGACGGACTGACGCTGCTGAAGACGATCCGCGAGGAAAATGCCCGCGTGCCGGTGATCATGCTCACCGGCACCAAGACCGTCAAAACCGCCGTGGAAGCCATGAAACTCGGCGCGGCGGACTACCTGTCAAAGCCGTTCGACGTCGAAGAACTCCGTCTCATCGTCGCCAAGACCCTCGAAACCGGCGAACTCGAGCAGGAAGTCCTCCAACTGCGCGCGCAGGTGGCGAAGCGCTACTCGTTCCACAATCTCATCGGGAAAAGTCCGGCGATGCAGGAAATTTACTCGAAGATCGAGCAGCTCGCCGATACCAGAACCACCGTCCTCATCACCGGCGAAAGCGGAACCGGCAAGGAACTGGTCGCCCGCGCGCTCCACTACAACAGCGCGCGCAGGGACAAGCCGTTCATCGCCATCAATTCCGCCGCCCTGCCGGAAACGCTGATCGAGAGTGAACTCTTTGGGCACGAGAAGGGATCGTTCACGGATGCCCAGGCCCGGCGCATCGGCCAGTTCGAGCTGGCCCACACCGGCTCGTTGTTTCTCGACGAAATCGGCGATCTGAGCCCTGCCACGCAGGCCAAACTTCTGCGCGTGCTGCAGGAGCGTGAATTCACGCGGGTGGGAGGGGCCCAGCCCATCAAAGTCGACGTGCGGATCATTACCGCCACGAACAAGCAGCTGGCGGATCTCGTGAAGCGGGAAGCGTTCCGGGAAGACCTCTACTATCGAATCAATGTCGTGGTCCTGCACCTGCCCGCCCTTCGGGACCGGCGCGAAGACATCCCGCTCCTGGCGCAGCATCTCCTTGCCAAGCGAATCGAAGGCGGCGGCCGGCCTCAGCAGGAGTTCACGAAGGAAGCCCTTGAGATCCTGGCGGCATATGCCTGGCCCGGCAACGTGCGGGAGCTTGAGAACGTGGTGGAACAGGCGCTCATTTGGTCGCACGGGAAGCCCATCGAACCGGCGCATCTTCCCGCAAGCCTGGTTCAGGCCGCCTCGCGATCCGGAGTCGTCATCATCGACGCGCCACCCGGGCAGGTGTCGTTGGAAAAATCCGTGCTCGAGTTTGAACGGAAACTGATCGTCGACGCGCTGCAGCGGACCGGGTACGTGCAGACCCATGCGGCGACGTTGCTCGGCATCAGCCGGCGCATGCTGAAATACCGGATGGACATGCTGGGCATTGCACGGCCGGCGTCCGAACCGGGATCCGTGTCCCCGCAAGCGGCTTCGCTCACGCAATAGGACCTGATAGGACCTGCGGGAATGCCTGGCCGTGCTTGACTATTCACCTCGCCCAGCGTATCAAATGAATGCGTATGGCGCTCGACCATCCTAAACCGACCATTCTCATCGTCGAGGACGAAGAGGGCCCCCGTAACGCCCTCAAGATCATTCTCCGCCCGTTTTACGAGCTGGCCATTACCAGCAACCGGCACGAAGCCCTGCAGGCACTGCTGACCCATCCCGTCGATCTGGTCACGCTGGATCTCAAGCTGCCGGACGGATACGGCCTCGATCTGTTCCATGCCATCAAGCGGGCCCGTCGCGGCGTTGAAATCGTCGTCATTACCGGCTACGGCACCCTCAAGTCCTCGCAGGAGGCCGTGCGGCACGGCGCCGCCGGATATCTCCTGAAGCCGTTCAATGTGGCGGAATTGATTGCGCTCATCAACCACACCCTGGAGAGGAAGCGCCGCCTCGACGACCTCCGCGGCTTCCTTCGCTCCGCGCAGGGCCTGTGGATGGATGCGCGCACCGCGGCCGGCGTTTGGACGCAACTGCGCAACCGGTTTTCCCCGCCGGCACCGGCTCACCCTGCTCCGGTTTCTTCCGACCAGTGCGCGGCGGACGATCTCACATTGTTCTCCGACCTGCTGGAAGCGTCCGATCACGCATTGCTCGCCCATGCCAGGCGTGTCCGCGACTACGCCTCGTTGCTGGCCGCGCCCTTGAATTTAGGCCCCGACGACCGGCGTGCCCTGACGCTGGGTTCGTTTCTTCACGATATCGGCTATGTGGCGATGGATCGCTGGGACGGCGCCCCGCAGGACACGTGCGAGGAATCAGACAGGGCCGATGATCTTCACCCGGCACTCGGTGCGCACATGTTGAAGCCGCTTGAAATCCCGGAATCCGTATTGGGCATCATCGCCCATCACCACGAGCGGTACGATGGCGCCGGACATCCGGACGGGCTCACCGGCGATCGCATCCCCCTGCTCGCCAGAATTGTCGGCATCGCCGAGACGTTCGACCACCTGACGGTCCAGCACGGGCATCCTGCCGTGCCGTTTGCCGAAGCCTGCGAACAGCTCGGGACCCTGTCCGGCACCGCGCTGGATCCCGCCCTCGTCGAATTATTCCTCGCGCACGTCGGACAGTTGCACCCGGCGCGGACAATCTCCGCAAACGTCTAGGAACCGCCGTCCGCTTCCCCCATCAGTTCGGCCGCCGTCCGGCGCGCCGCATTGGTCACGGCCAGCCCGCCGAGCATCCGGGCAATCTCTTCCTGACGATCACCCGGGACGAGTTTCCGTGCCCGCGTGACGGTTCGCTTTTTCGAGACGCTCTTTTCAATCACATAGTGCACATCGGCCTGGGAGGCGATCTGCGGCAGATGCGTGACGCAGAACACCTGGCGGTGTTTCGCCAGGGCGTGGAGGCGCTTTCCCATCACGGCCGCCGCCCCGCCTCCGACGCCGGCATCGATTTCGTCGAAAATCACGATCGGCACGCCATCCGCCTCGGCCAGCACCGTTTTCATCGCCAGCATCACGCGCGACAACTCCCCGCCCGAGGCCACGCGGGCCAGCGGCTGAAGCGGCTCCCCCTCGTTGGCCGAAAATCGATACTCGACCTGATCACGGCCATGAGGGCCCAGGCCGTCGCCGGTCCGGTCCGTGGTGACCGCCACCTCGAAACGCGTCCGATCCATCCGCAGGGCGGCCAGCTCCTCCATGACCCTGGCGTCCAGTTTCTTCGACGCCTTGGTCCGCTCGCGCGTGAGACGCTCGGCCAGCTTGTCCGCCAGCTCCCTGGCGGCGCCGAGCCGGCGGTCCATTTCGCCGAGACGCGTTTCTCCTGAATCCAGTGCGTCGATTTCGCTCTGCAGCTCCTCCCGCCTCGCCAGCAGGGCCTCCTCGGTCCCGCCATACTTCTTCTTCAGTCGTTGAATGCGATCCAGCCGTTCCTCGACGTCCGCCAGCCGGGCAGGATCCTGATCCAGCCCGTCGCGATAGATCCGCAGGTGATGAGCCAGCTCCCGCAGTTGCGTCGCCGCCCCGTCGCACAGCGCTTCCCACTCCTTTCCCTGCGCATCGATGGCCGCCAGATCCTTGATGCGATCCCGCACCGTGCCCAGCGAGCCCAGGATCGACGGCTCGCCGCCATACAGGGCGTCGTAGCTTTCCTGTGACAGTTCGCTCAACCGGTGCGTGTGGGCCAATCGATGACGCTCGGCTTGCAAGGCCGCCTCTTCCCCCGCCTTGACGTCCGTCTCCTGCAATTCCTTGAATTGAAAACGCAGCAGCTCCTCGCGCTGGGCCCGCTGAGCGAGCATCGCGGCCAATTCCTCCCGCTCCTGTTTGCAGGCACGCCACCCCTCATAGGCGCGCACATAGCTCTCACGCATCTCCTTCAGGCGGCCGAAGGCATCCAGCGCTTCCATCTGGGACTGGACCGACAGGAGCGACTGCTGTTCATGCTGCCCGTGAATATCGATGAGGGTCCCGGCGAGGCTCTGAAGGGTCCGCAGGGGTGTGAGGTTGCCGTTGACATACAGCTTGTGCCGCCCCGATCTCGACAACACGCGCCGGATGATCAACTCCGTGTCGCCGTCGCCCAGCAGCCCGTCTTCGCGCAGACGGGCCAGCAGGGGGCTTGCAGGCGGCAGCACAATCGCCGCCTCCAGCACCGCTTCGTCCGCCTCGGCGCGGATCAGGCTTTCGTCCGCCCGTCCGCCCACCAGCAGGGCGATCGCGTCAATGATGATGGATTTGCCGGCTCCGGTTTCGCCGGTGAGGACGTGAAAACCGCGCGCGCATTCAAGACTGAGCTGATCGATGATCGCAAAATTGGCGATGCGCAGCTCAGTGAGCATACACGCCGGCTATGGGGAGAAACGGCTTATGCCGTCTTGGATGAGTGTGCAAGCAAGGAATCGAGGACTTCCTTGAATTTCCGTTTGGGCATGGCTCCGACCAACCGCTCGACCGGCTGGCCGTTCTTGAAGATGAGAATCGTCGGAATGCTCATGACCTGATACTTGCCGGCGATCTCCGGATTTTCATCCGTATTGAGCTTCGTGACTTTCACCTTGCCGGCATATTCCGTCGCCAGTTCGTCGATGATCGGCGCCACCATCTGGCAGGGCCCGCACCAGACCGCCCAAAAATCCACCAACACCAGCTCCGGTGACTTCATCACCTGGACATCCCAGCTGGCTTCGTCCACCTTTAGCGCATTTCCCACAGACCCGCCTCCTTCGCCGCGCACGATTTTTCATACGGCCATCGACAGGCGCATCGTACACGACGATCTTTCAGACTGTCAACGGGGCATACTGAGTTTCTCTTTCATTTTTCACATCTCATCTACAGAAACAGCTTCGTCACCGTCGCTCACTCCAGCTCAATTAAGACTCCCGACCCCTTTTTTTTCCTCTTCCCCTGCTCATTTCGTTAACGATCAAACGTGGTAATTAAGTAAGATTCCATCAATAAATCGATTGAAGTTTCTCGGTCATCTAACGTTCCTCCCATACGGACTACAACATCGCCGAGAGGGCAGACCTTTAAAGCCAAGTTGAGCAAATCAAGTCGCGTTGCGCCCTTGTTCCCTATTGTAGGAAACGCGGCATCATAGAGGGCTCTTATTCCTTCAAGTGTACTGATATCGTCTCTTGAGCTTAGAATCATGGCAGCACTATGGTTTTCGTGCCGTAGGATGTTCATGGCGGGCACTAAATGATCCGAGTCAATTTTAGCAACACCAGCAAATCGTAGACCTTCTCGCGATTCAATCATGAGTTCCTGCGATAAATTGCACTGGCCGAGTAATTGTGTCTTAGGAAATGACTTCCACAATTTGTTATGTTTTACCATTGCTGATTTGGATTGCCACGGAGCATGGGCAAGAAATAAGAACAAGTTAAAACGTTCCTCATCGAATAAAATTGCTCTAGCATGTTCGATGCAAGCATTATCCATCGCTTCCAAACTTCTATTAGAATCTACGTCCCTACAAATGATGCTGACCGCTCCGATCTTCGGAACAACCTCGACGCGAAACGCAGCTTCTGCCAGATCAAATCTAAGACATTCGTTCTTCTGAAAAATGTCTTGAGTGCTGAATCTCTTTATTTCCATAAATTAGTAATCGTAGTGACCACCATTAGGACCATTGAAATGGGGTCCTCTATTCTGAGGGTCTCCAGTTCCATAGCTATGGCCTGCTGAATCGTCTCTTATCGTGACCCGCTGCGTTCCACCCCCTGACTTAGGGACATCAAGAAAGAAAAGGGGTCGGGATGGACTTCCCAGGCTTTTGCGGACACCTTTAAGCCCGTGTCGACACGGCTTCAAATGCCTCCGGACTGACACCGCTCAGATGGCTGTGTCGACGGGTGCGATTGTAGAACATTTCGATGTAATCGTAAATCTCGGCATTGGCCATCTCACGAGTCTTGTAGATGCGCTTCTTGATCCGCTCCTTCTTCAAGCTGCTAAAGAACGATTCGGCCACCGCGTTATCCCAGCAGTTGCCACGCCGGCTCATACTGGGCTCAAGATGATGCGCATGGCAGAAGCGCCGCCACGCATCGCTGCCAAATTGCGATCCTTGATCGGAATGAATCAGGGCGTGCCGTGGCTTGCGTCGCCGCACGGCCATGAGGATCGCATCCAGCACGAGTTCTCGGGCCATCGTGGGTTTTGTTGACCAGCCGACAATGCGGCGTGAGTAGAGGTCAATCACGACGGCAAGATAGAGCCAGCCTTCCCATGTGCGCACGTACGTAATGTCGGTGACCCAGGCTGTGTTCGGTCGTTGGACGGTAAAACCTCGTTGCAGCGTATTGGGCGTAAGAAGTGCCGTGTGGCCTCTAGTGTACCGGGGGGCTCGGTAGCCGTGTAGGGCTTTTATGTTATTGGCCCGCATAATCCGAGCGACACGATGCTTGCTACAGGTCTCGCCCGCTTCTCGCAAATCGAGAAAGATACGCGGGGCACCGTAGACGCCGTGGCTCGCCGTATAGGCCGCGCGGATTAGGCCGAGCAACCGCTGATCCTCCAACGCTCGATCGGATAGGGGGTTCCGCAACCAATCATAGAACCCGCTGCGCGACACGTCGAGGAGACGGCACATGACGGCCGTATCAAACTCACGACGATGGGCCTTGATGAACGCGTACTTCACTCGGACACCCTGCGATCTGCACCGATTGCCCATTGGTCCTCCCCTTGTTCTAACGACCACCCCCAAGGTGTCCGTTAAAGCCTGGGAAGTCCAGGAGTCTTTTCTTGACGATCTGTCATCGATAAATCAGGATAAGGACTCCCGACCCCTTTCTTCATCCTCGTGCGGGTTCATTCCGAGCGGGGACAGGCCTACCAGCGGTCTGTCCCCGCCCCACTCCCTAAAAAGAGGGTGGCGTGGTTGATCCCCCACTGCGCGCGTTCAACGAGGGCCTTCTGAGGCCGCGCGTTGCGCGAGCACGGGGATCAACCAAGCCATCCTGCCTTCCGAGCATCTTCTGAACACGAGCATTACGCGAGCCAGCGACGGTCAGCGCTATCGTTTACCATTTCCATTCGGAAGGAACGCCGGCCCACCAGGAGTCCGGCTTTGCCGCGCGCCACGCGGTCTGCTGTTTCCATAAACGGTTGGTGCCGGCCTCGTCGAGCCGCGCCGCCATGGCCGCGCTGACATCCGCCTGGCGATCGGCGCTCTCATGAATGATCTCCTTCGCCATTCTCGCCAGAATATCCGGCGGGTTGGTCAGCGCATCAAGGTCGTGAAAGGCAAGATTCACGTAGAGCTGC
>Ga0155849_1130_pt1 | contig 17842 bp, 12 predicted proteins | sample RifCSPlowO2_01_FD_107503 | JGI IMG/M metagenome (GOLD analysis project Ga0155849, IMG submission 107503) | Nitrospirae bacterium RIFCSPLOWO2_01_FULL_62_17
CAGAAAAGGGGTCGGGAGTCTTATCGGAAGGACTCCCGACCCCTTCGAATGGAAGAGCGGGCAAGCTGGCAAGATTGCTCAGGCACTCACTGATGGCGCAGCCTGCTGAACGTGGCGAAGCGTTAACGGTGACAGACTATCAAGCGGTCTGTCACCGTTCGTGTTTTTATATTTTCTTGGAAGAGCCTGTTCTTTCGAGCGACGGCCCGGTCTCCCTTCAACTGCGCGCGTCCAACGAGGGCCTTCCGAGGCCGCGCGTTGCGCGAGCACGAAGGGAGACCGGGCTGCCAGCTCGTCCCCTCTTTGGTTTCGGAACTCTCAACGGATAGGACTAATCCAGTTGACGGAACGGTCGTGGCTGCCGTATTGTGAAGGCCAGTTTGGTTGTATTGCACGTTGAACGGAAATCGCATTCAACGGGCTGAACCGGCCCAACCAGCCTAACTGGCTTAACGGGCTCAACCGGCTTAACATTTTCAACCAGCACCCATGAAAATCTATCTTGCCAGCCCCAGAGGCTTCTGTGCCGGCGTGGACCGGGCGATCGAGATCGTCGAGCTGTCGCTCAAGGCCTACGGGGCGCCGATCTACGTGCGGCACGAGATCGTGCACAGCCGCCACGTGGTGAACAGCCTGCGTGACAAGGGCGCGGTGTTTGTGGAAGAGCTCACAGAAGTGCCGGACGGCTCCATTGTGATCTTCAGCGCGCACGGCGTGGCGAAGGAAGTGTGGGCGGAGGCGAATCGTCGAGGGCTGAAGACCATTGACGCAACCTGTCCGCTGGTGATCAAGGTCCATAACGAAGTGAACCGGGATTACACCCAGGGCTACGAATTGATTTTGATCGGCCACGCGGGACACCCCGAGGTGATCGGGACGCTCGGGCAGGTGCCGGACAAGTTCCATCTCGTGTCGTCCGTGAACGACGTCGAGAAGCTCCACGTGGAGAACACGCATCATCTTTCCTATGTGACGCAGACCACGCTCAGCGTGGACGAGTGCCGGGACATCGTCGAGGCGCTCCATCGCCGGTTTCCCAAGATCAAGGGGCCGCACCAGGAGGATATCTGCTACGCGACACAGAACCGCCAGAACGCGGTCAAGGCCCTGTCGAAGCTGGTGGACGTGATCCTGGTCATCGGCTCGCCGAACAGCTCCAATTCCAACCGGCTCCGCGAGTTGGGCGAGCATTGCGGGATCAAGTCCTACTTGATCGACTCGTCGTCGGACATCAACCAGGACTGGATCAAGGGCACCAAGGCGGTGGGCATCTCGGCCGGCGCCTCGGCTCCCGAGGTGCTGGTGACCGAGGTCGTGGACTATCTCAAGAGCCACGGCGCCAACGAAGTCGAAGAGCTCATGGTCATCGAAGAAGACGTCGAATTCTCGCTTCCCAAGGAATTGGTGACGATTCAACCTCTCTCGCGTACAGCGACCGCCTCGCACTAGTCCCCATATCTGGTAGCCAGCTCCTAGGTTATCCACAGCATCCTGTGTTTTCCTTTTGCTTTTCGTTTTCGGCTGTGCTACAAGTGCCGGAAATTCCAGCCGCAGCAGGCATGCCCAGGAAAGGGACGGAATGTACCTCAAGTCCTTGGAGCTGACCGGGTTCAAATCCTTCGCAGAAGCCAAAATCGGATTTCCCACCGGCGTGACCGCCATCGTCGGCCCGAACGGGACCGGTAAAAGCAACATCGTGGACGCCATCCTCTGGGTGCTCGGCGAGCAGAGCCCGAAGTCCGCCCTGCGGTGCGAGAAGATGGAGGACGTCATCTTCAACGGCACCGAAGCGCGCAAGCCGCTCGGCATGGCGGAGGTGTCGTTGATCATGAGCGGCCTGTCCGATCCCAAGCCGGGCGCGCCGCCGCTCCTGCCGCCCGAGTTCGGCGACTACCACGAAGTGATGGTCACGCGGCGGCTGTACCGGAATGGCGACAGCGAATACCTGATCAACAAGGTGGCGTGCCGGTTGAAGGACGTCCGCAGCCTGCTGATGGATACGATTGCCGGCACCAAGGGGCACACGGTGATCGAGCAGGGCCGGATCGAGGAGATTCTGAACGCGACGCCGCTGCAGCGCCGCGAGCTGATCGAGGAAACGGCCGGCATCGTCCGGTACAAAAAGCAGAAGGCCGAGGCGCTGCGCAAGATGGATGCGACGACCCAGAACCTCAGCCGGGTGCGGGACATCATTGCGGAGGTCAAGCAGCGGCTCAATGCGCTGGAGCGGCAGGCCAAGCAGGCCAGGAACTACCAGGTCCTGCAGGACGAGGCGCGGACGCTGGAAATCCGTCTGCTGGTGCGGGAGCACCGGACGCTCAGCGAGCAGCAGCGCATGGTCGAATCGGAACTGGCCGTGCTGGACGAACAGGAGTCCGCCCAGGCCGCCGAGCAGGCCCGGTTCGTCGCGCAACTGGAAGAGATCCGCGTCCGCATGCTGGATGGCGACAATGCGCTCATGCGCCGCCGCGATGAGATCGGCCGGCTGGAGCAGCAGCAGGCCCAGGCGCTGCGGACGAGCGAAGTGGAGCGGAGCCGCGCCGAGCTGTACGGACAGCAGCGCGCGCAGGCCGCCGAGCAGCTGGTCCGTTTGGAGGCCGAGCGTGAACAGGCGGCGGCCGAGGCGGCCGAGCGCCGCGCGCAGCTCGTCCAGGCGGAAGCCGGGATGGCCGCGGGCGAGAAGGCGCTGGCCGAACAGGAACAGTCGGCGCATGCGATGGCCGGCCGTCGCGCGTCCACGCTGGAGCAGGCTGAGCGGTCACGCCGGAGCCTGCTGGCCCTGTCGTTGCCGTCGGACGGCGGCGCGGCTGCCGAGGCGGTCGTGTCGGGCACGCTGACGGCTGCGGCGAAAGCCAGGCTGGAGCAGTGCCTGGCGCATCGGAGACAGGCCGAGCAGCGGATCGCGCAGGCGCAGCAGGAGCGGGATGCGGCCGTCCGGCGCATGCAGCAGATCGACGACCAGATACGGGATGCCGAGCAGAAACTGAACCAGCAGCAGGGGCAGCTGGCATCGGTCGAATCCCGGTGTCATGCGCTGACCAGCGTCGTGCGCGAGGAAATGGGCTATGGCCGCGAGGGCGACGACAGCGTGGTCTCGCTGCGCAAGTCCTGCGCGGGCGTGAAAGAGGCCGTCGCGGAATGGCTGGAGGTGCCGGAACGGTTCGAGCGGGCCATGGAAGCGGCGTTGGGCGAGCGGCTCCGCGCCTGGATGGTGGAGCAGCCGGCCGATGCGCGGCAGGCCATCGAGTTTTTGAAGACGCAGGGGCTTGGACGCGGCACGTTTGTGCCGGCGAACCCCCGCTGGTCGAAGCGCGGCGCGCAGGACTGGTGGGCCGGCCTCAAGGATCAACCGGGCGTGCTGGGGCTGGCGGCCGATCTGGTGAAGTCGGCCTCGCGCTCACAGGATGTCTGTGCGACGCTGTTCGATCGCGTCGTGGTCGTCGAGTCGCTGGAACGCGCGGTCGCGCTGTGGGAGGGCGGGCAGTGGACGGCGCCGGAGGGCCCCACGTTCGTGACGCTGGACGGAGAGGTGCTGGATGCGGCCGGGGTCATGACCGGCGGGACGACCGGCGGGCTCCTGCAGCGCCGGCGCGAAATTCTCGATCTCGAAAAACAGCAGGCGGAAGTCGCGCGCGCGATCGGGACGCTGACTGCAGCCTGCGCGCAGCTGGCGGCCGAGCGGGAGCAGCTGGCCGCCGCACGGCTGCAACTGGACGAACGCCTGCGCGATGCCGAGCAGCAGCGGATTGCCACGCTGCTGGAGGAGCGGGAGGCGCGGGAAGCCGGGCTGGCGGAACTGGACGACGCGCTCCGGAACATGGAAGCGGAGCATCTGGCGGTCCAGCGGCAGCTGACGGAGTCGCGCGTGGCGGTGGAAGCCTTGCGGATGCGCTGCGAGCAGTGCCGGGCCGATGTGACGCGCTTGTTGAAACGGCAGGAGGACAGCGTCGCGCAGGCGCAGGCGCTGCAGGGACAGCTCGACACGCTGGCGGCCTCGATTACGCAGAGCCAGGACGAGCGCGCCCGCCAGGACGCCTTGTGCCAGGAACTGAACCGGCGGGTGGCGGAACTGCGGCAGGAACTGGTCAAGGCGCAGGAGACCCACGCGCAGGAGATGCAGCTGGTCCGTCAGGTCGAGCAGAGCCTTGAGGCTGCGCGGCAGGCACTCACGGTGAGCCGCGAATGGCGGACGGGGATCGAGGTCCGCCGGGCCGAGATCCGGACGCATCTCGGCATGGTCGAGGGCACGCTGACCGGAACCTATCAGCTGGCGGTCGAAGAAGCGCTGCTGCGCGAGCCCGAAGAGGCTGCGTCGGTCACGCGCGAAGAAGCCGAGGCGGCGACGATGTCGGTGCGGGAGGAGTTGCTGAAGATCCGCGGCCGGCTCGAGCGCATGGGGCCCATCAATCTGGCCTCGATCGAGGAGCATCGCGAGCACGAAGAGCGGTATCAATTTCTGACGACGCAGGAGGCGGACCTGTCCCAGTCCGTCCAGTCGCTGCGGGAGATCATCACGAAAATCAACCGCACCACCAAGCAGATGTTCGAGGAGACATTCAACGACCTGCAGCGGAAATTCGGCGTGGTGTTCGGGCGGCTCTTCCCGGGCGGGCGGGCCGAACTGATCCTGGTCGAGCCCGAAGTGGATCCGGAAACCGGAAAACAAAAGGACGAGGAGCAGGGGGTGGATATCGTGGCGCAGCCGCCTGGCAAACGGCTCAAGGGCATCACGATGCTGTCGGGCGGCGAGAAGACGCTGACGGCCATGGCGCTGATCTTCGCCAGTTTTCTGATCCGACCCACGCCGTTCTGCATCCTGGACGAAATCGACTCGCCGCTGGACGAGGAGAACATCGGCCGGTTCACCACGGTGCTGCGCGAGCTGGCGGCCGATGCCCAGTTCCTGGTCATCACGCACAACAAGCGGACGATGGCGGTGGCCGATTCGCTGTTCGGGGTGACGATGGAGGAGCCGGGGGTGTCGAAGACGATCTCGGTTCGCCTGGCCGTTCTCCAGCCGGCCTAGGCCAGTCAAAAAGTCATCAAGTCAGAAAGTCCATCAAGTCATAGGAGCCAGAGTCTCGGAGACTTTACGACTTGATGACTTTACAGACTTTGGACGCACCAGCAAATTTCCAAGAATCCCGCAAAAGTTCAAAGGGTTCGAGCGCCCCTTCCCTTGACTGTCAGGAATCCCTTTGCTATAAGACCCCTCGTATGACATAGGCCCTGGCGGGCTCGTTTTTCCTGCCGGAAACAGGCGAGTCCTAATCTTCTCGCCGCCAGGTTTTCCAAGGACATTATGCAGCAGTGGAAGCGGTTACTCGCACGCTTATCTGATCGTTTATTCGCATCCGTTCCCGACAAGGTCCGGGAAAAGGTCGAGGCCTATGCGCCGCAGGCCGTGCTCCGCCTTGTCTCGCACAATCCTCATCCCGTTCTGCCTGCCGATCCGACCCTGCGCCGGCTGACCCATGCGGCCTCGCACGAATCGGTGGAGGAGGCCATTCGTCTCAGCCAGCGATGGATCCTGGACCGCCAGCATCCGGTGGAGGGATTCTGGGTCGCAGAATTGGAGGCGGACACGACGCTGACGTCGGAATATCTGATGTTGCGCCGGTTCCTGAACGTGGTGGATCCGGAGCGCGAGAGCAAGGCGGTCCGGTATCTGAAGGCGACGCAACTGCCCGACGGCGGCTGGCCGATCTACTCGGGAGGCCCGTCCGAGATCAGCGCCTCCGTCAAGGCGTACTTCGCGCTGAAGCTGTCGGGGGTCTCGCCGTCGGAGCCGTTCATGCGCCAGGCGCGCGAGTGCATCCATGCCATGGGCGGCGTCGCGGCGTCGAACGTCTTCACCAAAATCACGCTGGCGCTGTTCGATCAATACGACTGGTACGGGCTGCCCAGCATGCCGCCGGAAATCATGCTGCTGCCGAAGCGCTTCTATTTCAGCATCTACGAAATCTCCTACTGGAGCCGCACGGTGCTGATTCCGCTGCTGATCGTCTTCGCGCACCGCCCGGTCTGCCGGATCCCGGAGGAGGAGGGGATCGCGGAGCTCTTTGTGATCCCGCGCGAGCTGATGGATTATGGCGACGTGCCGCCCTTCAAGAAGGACGCGGCCTGGTTCACCTGGAGGAATTTTTTCATCACGCTGGACCGGCTGCTCAAGCTCTACGAACGCATGCCGTACCAGGCCTTTCGTGAAACGGCGGTCCAGAAGGCGATTGTCTGGATGTTGGATCACATGCGGGGGAACGGCGGGCTCGGGGCGATTTACCCGGCCATGGCGAACTCCGCCGTCGCGCTGCACTGCCTCGGCTACAGCGCGGACCATCCGCTGCTGGCGAAGGCGCTCAAGGAGATCGAAGACCTGGAAGTCTACGAGACGGTCCGCGAGGGACAGTCGAAGGTCGAGACCCTGCATCTGCAGCCGTGTTTCTCGCCGGTCTGGGACACGTCGCTGTCCATCAATGCCTTGATCGAGTCGGGATTGCCGCAGAACCACCCGTCCCTGTTGAAGGCGGGGCAATGGATGATGTCCAAACAGACGACCACGGCCGGAGACTGGAAGGAATCGTCGGCGACGGAGAAGACCGAGCCGGGGGGCTGGTATTTCCAGTTCGAAAACGAACGGTATCCGGACGTGGACGACTCCGCGGTGGTGATCATGGCGCTCGCGAAGCTGCGCATGGCGGACCATCAGGCGCAGAAGGAGTCCATCCGGCGCGGCTACCAGTGGGTGATGGCCATGCAAAGCTCGGACGGCGGCTGGGGCGCCTACGACGTGGATAACAACCACATGGTGTTCAACGTCATTCCCTTTGCCGACCACCGTGCGCTGTTGGATCCCCCGACGGAGGATCTGGCCGGCCGCTGCCTGGAAATGCTGGGCGCGCTGGGCTACGACCGCACGCATCCGGCGGCGAAGCGGGCCATCGCCTTCATCAAGAACAAGCAGGAGGCGGACGGCAGCTGGTACGGCCGTTGGGGCGTCAATTACATTTACGGCACCTGGTCGGTCCTTATGGGTCTGCGGTCGATCGGAGAAGACATGTCGGCGCCCTACGTGCGCCATGCCGTGGAGTGGCTGGAAGCGAAGCAGAATCCCGACGGGGGATGGGGCGAGTCCTGCCTGTCCTATGCCGACCAGGCCATGGCCGGCCGGGGCGAGAGCACGCCGTCCCAGACGGCGTGGGCGCTGATGTCGCTGCTGGCGGCCGGCGTCTCGGATTCTCTCGGCGTGGTGCGGGGGATCAACTATCTGCTGCGCCATCAGCGTGAAGACGGCTCATGGAAGGAGGCGCGGCACACGGGCACCGGCTTCCCGCGCGTGTTCTATCTCCGCTACCACTGGTACTGCCAGTACTTCCCGCTCTGGGCGCTCGCGATGTATCGCAACGTCAGGGCTCGCGGGCAGATGCGGGCGGATGAGCTGCGCCATGCCGTTCGCACGGCGGACACGTTCCGGCCCGGACTCTGACCGCTCCATCCACGCATGCAGCAGGCGTTGGGTAATCACTCTCTGGCCGGGAGAGGCGATGTGAGCGGGCCGGCTCGTGCAGGGTCCCCATGAAGCGGGTTGGAATTTTCACGGCGACCCGCTGGGAATATGCCGCGGTCCGGCGGATAATTTCCGGCGGCCATGCGTACCGGTATGGTACAGTCCGCTGTTTTGTCGGCCGGCGGGGTGGCTGTGACGTGCTTGTGGCGCAGACCGGCGTGGGGCCTGACAGGGCCGCGGCGGCGTGCCGCGAGGTCCTGTGCGGGCATCCGGTGGACCTGATCGTATCGGCCGGTCTGGCCTGCGCGCTGGTGCCGGCCCGGATCGGCGATCTCCTGGTGGGGACCGACGTGCGGATGGAGGCGGATGATCACGAGGCGTCCGAGCACGTCACGCGGCTGTGTGCGGGCGGGATGGTGGCGGCGGCGGTGCGGGCGGCGGAGCGGGCCGGGTTGCCGGTGCATGCCGGGTCGTTCGTGACGGCTCCGAGGATTCTGTGGCATTCAGCGGAAAAACAGGCCATGGCGGAAATCACGGGCGCGATCGGACTGGACATGGAGAGCGCCGCGCTGGCGGATGCGGCGGTCGACAACAACGTGCCGTTTGTGATCGTCCGCAGCGTGTCCGATCTCGTGGACGAGAGTCTTCCGGTGGATCTCAATCTGTTTATGCGCCCCGCCGATTGGCTGAAGGGGCTGGCGGCCTGCGTGGCGGCGCCGTCGTGCGTCGGCGGGATTCTTCGCCTGCGCGCGCAGATGCGGACGGCCTCCGAGCGGATGAGCCGGTTCTTCGAGCGGTTTGTGGACGACCTGACGCAGGAGAGGATAAGGTGAGACGATGACGGCGGTGATTCAACGAGTCGGCGGGTCAACGCTTTCGGTTGTTTCAGAAATGAAGCGCAGGCTTATCCACTATGGGTGTTCAGAACGGCTCATGCGATCACCAGGCCGCCTCCTGGGGTGTGAGGTGAGACGATGACGGCGGTGATTCAACGAGTCGGCGGGACAACGCTCTCGATTCTCCAGGAGATGGGGCGCATGCTCCTGTTTCTGCTGTCCACGTTCGGCTGGCTGGCGCGCCCGCCGTTCCGGTTCTTCCAGGCGGTCAAGCAGCTCCATTTCATCGGGTTTAAATCCTCGTTCGTCATCGTGCTGACCGCCGGGTTTACGGGCATGGTGCTGGGGCTGCAGGGCTACTACACGCTCAGAAAATACGGCTCGGACGCCGCGCTGGGCGCGGCGGTCGCGCTGAGCATCATCCGGGAACTGGGGCCGGTCCTGGCGGCGTTGATGGTGACGGCGAGGGCCGGCTCGGCGATGACGGCCGAGATCGGCATCATGCGGATCACCGAACAGATCGACGCGCTGGATACGATGGCGATCAATCCGCTGCAGTACCTGATCGCGCCCAAGGTCGTGGCCAGCCTGATCGGCGTGCCGCTGCTGGTGGCGTTGTTCGACGTCGTGGGCATCTACGGCGGTTCCGTGGTCGGCGTGGATCTGCTCGGCGTGAACGCGGGGGTCTACTGGAATTCGGTCGAAACGTCGGTGGAATGGAAGGACGTCTACGGCGGCATCTGGAAGTCGGTCAGCTTCGGGCTGATCATCAGCTGGGTCTGCTGTTACAAGGGATACTATACGGAGATGAGCGCGGAAGGGCTTGGCACGGCGACGACGGAAGCGGTCGTGCTGTCGTCCGTGATGATCCTGGTCTGGGATTACTTTTTAACGTCGGTGCTCTTGTAGAAAAGATGTTAGGCCCGTTTGGTCAGTTTGGCCCGTTATCAGAGAAGCCGGCTCAACGGGCATAACTGACTCAACCGACTAAACGGTTTGGCTATGATCAGGCTCGTCAACGTCCAGAAGTCGTTCGGTAAGCAGCAGGTCCTGCGGGGGGCCACGCTCGAAATTCCCAAGGGCAAGCTGACGACGATCATCGGCCGCAGCGGGGAAGGCAAGAGCGTGCTGCTCAAGCATATGATCGGACTGCTCCAGCCGGACCGCGGCGAGGTGTGGGTCAATGACGTCGAGATCTCGCGGCTGAGCGGGAAGGCGCTGAATGACGTGCGCAAGCAGTTTGCGATGCTGTTTCAGGGCGCTGCGCTTTTCGACTCCCTGACCGTGTTCGATAACGTGGCGTTCCCGTTGCGGGAGAAACTGCGCCTGCCCGAATCGGCGGTGAAGGACCGCGTCGACGAAAAACTGGAGCGGGTGGGTCTGGCCGGCATGGGGCACAAGTTTCCCGCCGAGCTGAGCGGGGGCATGAAGAAGCGGGCCGGCCTGGCCCGGGCGCTGGTGATGGAGCCGGAGATCATCCTGTTCGACGAGCCCACGACCGGCCTGGATCCGCTCATGTCGAATACGATCCACCATTTGATTCTGGACATGCACCGGACGTTCGGGTTCACCGCGGTGATGGTGAGTCACGAGATCCCTGAAATTTTCTCCATCTCCGATTGGGTGGCCATGCTGGAGCAGGGCCGGATCGCCGCGATGGCGCCTGCCGAAGACTTTCAGCGGATCGCCGATCCGATGGTGCAGGAATTCATCACGGTCGGCGGGACGGTGTCGCTGCAGGCCGTGAAGCGTCTCGCGTGAAGCGCCGTCCGTGCCGTGTCGGGCGCGGGACGCTTCACGAACGGCGGAATGCGGTGTTCGAATAACGATTAACGACCAACGGGAGCCGGACTATGAACATGGAAAAAACCAAGCTTGAACTGATCGTGGGTGTGTTCGTGCTGATCGGGCTCGTCTGCCTCAGCTATCTTTCGATCAAACTCGGCAAGTTGGAGGTGATCGGCGGGCATCTGTATCACGTCGATGCCGAGTTCGACACCGTGTCGGGATTGCGGCCCGGGGCGACGATCGAAATCGCCGGGGTGGAGGTCGGACGGGTCAAGGCCATCCGGTTGAACACCGATCGCGCCGTGGCGACCTTCGCCATCAACGACAGCATCAAGTTGTATGATGATACGATTGCCTCGGTGAAGACGCGCGGCATCATCGGGGAAAAATTCGTGTCGCTCTCGCCGGGAGGCGGAGGCGACGAGCTGAAGCCCGGCGGAAAGATTCGGGACACCGAATCCGGGCTGGACCTGGAAGAATTAGTCAGCCAGTACGTGCACGGCAAGGTGAAATAGGCAGTGGAGATTATCATGGCACAAAGGAGCGGACGAGATATGAACCGGCATGAAGCGACGTGGATGCGAAGCCTGATGGTGGGAATGGGAAGCCTGGCGGCGGCGGCGCTGCTCGCCTGGCCGGCGCCGGCGCTGGCGGGGGGGGCGGCGACGGCCGCCGTCAAGCAGACGGTCGATGAGGTCATCCGCATTCTGGCCGACGAGAAGTTGAAGAAGCCGGACAAAGTCCAGGAGCGGCGCAGACTGCTGGAGAAGGTTGTCGGGGCCCGGTTCGGCTACGACGAGATGTCCAAGCGCACGCTGGCGGCGCACTGGCAGAAGCTGGATGCCAAGCAGCGGGAGGAATTCACCGAGCTGTTCAAGCGGCTGCTGACCAATTCTTACGCCGACAAGGTCGAGGGGTATACCGGCGAGCAGATCCACTACATCAATGAACGGAACGAGGGCGACTATGCCGAGGTCCGGACGAGGGTGGCCAACGGCAAGACGGAGATCCCGCTCGATTACCGCCTGCTCAACAAAGGCGGGGATTGGCGGGTCTACGACGTGGTGGTGGACGGCGTCAGCCTGGTGAACAACTACCGGGGCCAGTTTGCCAAGATCATCCGGACCTCGGGTTACGACGACCTCGTCAAGCAGTTGCAGGACAAGTCCGACAAGTTCGTCAAGCTCAAAACGACCGAGGGCAAGGAGTAGGGCGCGCTCTGTCTCTCTTCGACAATGAAGACGGCCGGCTTCCGACGTGCCTTCATCCTGGCTGTCCTGCTGTCGCCGGCAGTGAGCCTCGGCATCAATCAGGCGTGGGCTGAGACCTCGTACTTTCCAATCCCCTCCGCGTCGAACGCGCGCAACGACGGCAGCGATGCCGGCCTGATCGTTCCGATCCTGGTCACCGACCCGGACGGCGAGCTGAAATACATCCATGCGCCGATGCTGATCAATAACTCCTACCTCGGCGTCCGAGCCACGTACAACTTGTTCAAATACGATACGGGCGGACGGCAGACCATGTTCATCGCGTCGTTCACGGAAACCATCGAACGCAAGCTGCTGTTCACGTATTCCGACCCCGCGCTCAGCGAGGGCCGTTACGCGCTGAGCATAGGCGGCGGGTTTTTTAAAAACGCCACCTCACGCTTTTTCGGCATCAGCCAGGACACGCCGGAGTCGAACGAGTCCAACTATACCGCCCGGGAGGTCCGGGCGAACTGGAAATTCGGCGCGTATCTCAACGAAGTGACGCAAATTGCCGTCGGACAGCGGTACCGGGAGGTTCGCGTCCAGCGCGGGGGGGTCACGGATCTGCCCTACTCTGGGCAGCTGTTTTCTACTGTCAACGGCATGGAGGGCGCGGCCATCCTGGGGCACCGGGTGACGTTCCACTATGACAGCCGCGATAATCTGATCTCGCCGACGGTCGGCTCCCAGGTCACGGCCTACTACGAACTCAACCAGAATTTTCGGAACGGAACCAACCCGCTCTTCACCCGGTTCGAACTCGATGTGAAAAAAATGTTTCCGAGCGAATCGAAGCGGATGATTCTGGTGGTCCGGGGCAACCTGCAGGCGACCAACGGTTTCGAGGTTCCCTTTTATGAACGCAGTTCGCTCGGCGGCCAGAATAACATGCGCGGATACGGGATGGACCGGTTCATCGACGATCACCTGGTGGTGCTCAATATCGAGCAGCGCATCCACATATTGCGCGCGCGCGTGACCAACGTGATGGCCGAGTTCGAAGTGGCCCCGTTCATCGACATGGGGAAGACGTTCAGTACTTTCCAGAAGCGGCAGTTCAAGGATTACGAGGTGACTCCCGGCATCGGATTCCGGGCCATCATCCGTCCCGGGACCGTCGGCCGGATCGACTATGGATACAGCAGGGAGGGCGGTGCGGTGTTTGCCGGACTGGATTATCCGTTTTGAGGACGCTGGCATGGCCAGCGCGCGGCCGGGCGCGATCCATCGGGGCATTCGGAGGAGTCGTTCTGGCGGTGGTCTGCGCGACGCAAGTCGGGGCTGAAGGCCTGGGATTGTTCCCGGTCAGAAACTTCCAGCCCATCCAACTGATGTTTCTGGGGATGCCCGGGGACCGGGGGGCGGTGCTTCAGAAGGGGGCGCTGGACATCCGTGTCGATCTGGCGGAGACGAGCTCGGTATTTCGGGACACGAGCGCAGGGACCGACGTTTCGATGAGTTTCGAAACCCTCCGAACGGGCCTGTTTTTCCGGTACGGGCTGACGGAGAGGCTTGAAGTCGGGCTCGAGATTCCGGCGCTCTACCGCTCCCGTGGCTTTCTCGAAGGGGCCATCACGGCCACGGAGCGGGCGACCACCGGCCTGGCCCCGGCCAGGAATGCGCTCGGCAAATCCGGCTTCCTCTACGACTTCAAAAAGGACGGGCGGACATTGTTCAGTGGGCGCGAGGGCCAGGCCGGATTGGGCGATATTACGCTGAGCGGCAAGTACCGGATCTTTTCCGAAGACCGGTATCTCCCGACGGTGTCGGCGCGGGTGGCCGTGAAGGTTCCCTCCGGCAATGACAGGCGGTTTTTCGGTAGCGGCCATGCGGATGTCGGGGTGGGGCTGGCGGCGGAGAAAGCAGTCTTCGATCGCTGGGTGACCTACGCCAACGTCAACGCCATTTTTCCCACAGGCAAGGTGAGCGGGCTGTCGGTACATCCGGCCATGTCGGCCCTGACGGCGGTGGAATATCTCTGGACGCCTGCTTTTTCTCTGGTCGCCCAGTTCGATTATTACTCCAGTCCTTTCCGTGGTACGGGTTCACCGGTTCTCGACCGCGGCGTCACTGAAGTGGCGGCAGGGATTAACTATCGGATCCGGGATCGTGTGCTCTGGCAGGTCTACGGAGTGGAGAATGTGGATTTTATCAGGGGTAGCGCCGCCGACTTTACGCTTTCAACGGTCATGACCTATCGTTTTTAACCTGCACGGGCCCCCTCTGTGAAGGCCTAAGCGCTTGACAGCTAAGAGAATTTTGTGGGAAACTGATAAAAGTTAACCTCAAGACCTCTTCGCGAAAAGGTCCCAAGCCGCTCCCGATTTCGTCTGGCACTTTAGAAGACTTCCAAGGAGCGTGGCACCAAAGGAGTGCAGAATATGTCATTGTTGAAAACGATCGACAGCCCGGCTGATCTCAAGCGGATGCCGCCCGGGCAACTCCCGGCCCTGTGCCAGGAGATTCGCGAGCAGATAGTGTCCGTCGTGTCCAACGTCGGCGGGCATCTGGCGTCCAACCTGGGGGTCGTCGAGCTGACGGTGGCGATGCATTACCTGCTCGATACGCCGAAGGACAAGATCGTCTGGGACACCAGCAATCAGGCCTACACGCACAAGCTGCTGACCGGCCGCCGGGAGCAATTCCACACGTTGCGGCAATCCGGCGGGTTGAGCGGATTCTGCAAGCGGGAGGAGAGCGTCTACGACACGTTCAATGCGGGCCATGCGGGCACAGGCGTATCGGCCGCCTACGGGATGGCGGAGGCGCGCGATCTGAGAGGCGAGCACCATAAAGTAGTCTGCGTGGTCGGCGACGGCGCGATGACGGCCGGGATGACGCTCGAAGGCATGCATCACGCGGGCGGCACCAAGCGGGATTTCCTGGTGGTCCTGAACGACAACCAGATGTCCATTTCGAAGAACGTCGGCGCGATTTCGGCCTACCTCAACCGCACCTTCACCGGCGAGTTTTTTATCAAGATGAAAGAGGAGGCCCGGCATATTCTGAGCTCGATCCCGCACATCGGTCGGGACGTCCAGAAGATCGCGCATCGCGCGGAGGAACTGGCGAAGGGCATGATCCTGCCCGGCCTGCTGTTCGAGGAACTGGGTTTCCAGTACGTCGGTCCGATCGACGGGCATAATTTCGAGCATCTCCTGCCGATTTTCGAGCATGTCCTCAAGCTCAGGGGCCCCGTGCTGCTGCACGTGATCACGAAGAAGGGGCTGGGGTACGAACCGGCGGAGAAGAATCCGGTCTGGTTTCACGCCTGCCCGTCGTTCGTGCGGGAGACCGGCGCGCCGGCCAAGAAGCCCTCGCGGCCCAGCTACACGGCGCATGCCATCGACGCGTTGACGAAGGTGGCGCGTCAGGACAGGAATGTCGTCGCGATCACCGCGGCCATGTGCGAGGGGACGGGCCTCACGGGGTTCGAGAAGGAGTTTCCAGACCGCCTCTACGACGTCGGCATTGCCGAGCAGCATGCCGTGACGTTTGCGGCGGGCCTGGCCGCGCAGGGCCTGAAGCCGGCCGTGTGCATGTATGCGACGTTCCTGCAGCGCGCCTATGACCAGGTGGTGCACGACGTGGCGACGCAGAACCTGCCGGTGGCGTTTCTGATCGACCGCGGCGGGCTCGTGGCGGAGGACGGCACCACGCACCACGGGGCGTTCGACTATGCCTTTCTCCGTCACGTGCCGAACATGGTGGTCATGGCGCCGAAGGACGAGAACGAGCTGCAGCACATGGTGAAGACGTCGCTGACCCACGACGGGCCGGTGTCCGTGCGCTATCCGCGGGGGGCCTGTCTGGGCGTGCCGATGGATCAGGAGATGAAGGTCCTTCCGGTCGGCAAGGGCGAATTGCTGAAAGACGGGACCGATATCGCCATCGTGGCGGTCGGCGTCACCGTGTGGCACGCGGTGCACGCGGCCGAGCGGCTGGAGCAGGAGGGCATTTCCGCCGCGGTGATCAACGCGCGGTTCGTCAAGCCGCTGGATCATGCCTTGATCGGCCAGGTGGCCAGGCATGTCCGGTGCGTCCTGACGGTGGAAGAAGGCGCCAAGATGGGCGGCTTCGGATCGGCGGTGCTCGAGTCCCTCTCGGAGCAGGGCATCGTGAACGTGCCAACGCGGATTATGGGACTGCCGGACTGGTACATCGAGCAGGGGCCCCAGGATTTACTCCGCGAGAAGTATGGATTGACCGCCGACGGCATCTACCAGGAAGCCAAGAGGCTCTGGACGCAGGTGTCCGCCGGACTCAGCACCGCCCAGCCGGTGTCCGCTGAAAGCCGTCCTCGCGCGAAACAGGGCCAGCGTGCCGTCTTCCCGGGCTTGAAGGGGGCGGACGGAGACGAGCAGGGCAGCTAATAAAATGTCGTAAAGTCCAAAGGTCTGAAAGTCCCAAAGTCTCTACAAAGACTTTATGACTTGATGACTTTTAGACTTTTTGACGAGGCGTAAAGTCGTTATCAACATCGTCTAGCCATGCACATCACGCGACGCAAAACCAGACAGATTAAGGTCGGTAAAATCAAGATCGGCGGCGACGCTCCGATTGCCGTCCAGTCCATGTGTTCGACCGACACGCGCGACATCAAGGCGACGGTCGAGCAAATCCGCCAGCTCGAAACGGCCGGCTGCGAAGTGATCCGCGTGGCGGTGCCCGACATGGATGCCGCCGCGGCGCTCCCCAGGATCAAGGCGCAGATGACCGTGCCGCTGATCGCCGACATTCACTTCGATCACCGCCTCGCGCTGGAAGCCGCCAAGGTCGTGGACTGCGTCCGGATCAATCCCGGCAACATCGGGGCCTGGTGGAAGGTGCAGGAAGTCATCAAGGCCGTCAACGAGCGGGGCGTCCCGCTGAGGATCGGCGTCAACGGCGGATCGCTGGAGCGGCCGTTGCTGGACAAGTACGGCTGGCCGAGCCCGGAGGCGCTGGCCGAGTCGGCGTTGAACGCGGTCCACGCGCTCGAGGACGAAGGCTTCACCAACATGAAGGTGTCGCTCAAGGCCTCGGACGTGAAGCACGCCGTCGACGCCTATTGGATGTTCGCCATGCAGTCCGATTATCCCCTGCATATCGGCATTACCGAGGCGGGGACGGTGATGACCGGCGCGGTCAAGTCCGCGATCGGCCTGGGCTGGCTGCTCTCGCAGGGCATCGGCGATACGCTTCGTGTCTCGCTGGCGGCCGATCCGGTCGAGGAAGTCAAGGTCGGATTTGAGATCCTGAAATCGCTCGAACTGCGCCATCGCGGCATCAACGTGATCGCCTGCCCGACCTGCGGGCGCGTGGAGATCGACGTGATCCGCATGGCGAACGAGCTGGAGAAAAAACTCAGCCACATCAAAGCCCCGCTCAACGTCTCGGTGCTCGGGTGCGTGGTGAACGGCATCGGCGAAGGCAAGGAAGCCGACATCGGCATCGCGGGCGGCGAAGGCGTCGGCATCCTGTTCAAGAAGGGCAAGCTCGTGCGCAAGGTGCCGATTGATCAGCTCATGGACGTCCTGATCCCGGAAGTTGAATTGATGGCCAAGGAAAAAGAGGCTGAAGAGGCGAACGGCGGATCGGCGCCTGCCCCCGGCCATGATGACAACGGGCTGTCCGAATGGATGCAGTCGCAGCAGGCTTCGGATCGTCCCTCCACACTCAGCCGCGAGATTCCCGTTCTTCCCAACAAGCGGTAACTTTCTCGCATCTCGTCGCTCGTATCTCGTCGTTCATACGCGAGATACGCTTCACCGTTCGACAGGCTCACGGCCCTGAGTCACACCGAAGGGCGAAATTCGCTTCACGAGTGCTGTTGTGCCTGGCCAGCCCGGCCGTTATAATGCCTGCCGTGGCGCCGTACCCAAGTGGCTAAGGGAGCAGTCTGCAAAACTGCGATGCGGCGGTTCGAACCCGCCCGGCGCCTCCACACCGCGCTTGCGTGAGCCGCGGGGCTCATTTTTGGTTCATCGAAATTGAGCCCCGCGGAGAAACACCTTCAGTGTTTCCTTGAATCTCACGCTTCGCTCGGTGTTTGGCGCGACTGATTCATTCCGACGACGTCCTTTCGGGCAGTGCCGCGCCAGTTGTACCATACCAAGCTTCGCTTGAGCCGCCGCGTTCGATCACATCGCGGCGGAGAGTTACTTTGCCACCAGTAGGCTTAGATTCTGCATGGCGTTTGAGCACTAAGCAGGGTGTCGCGCTGCGCGACATACATAACAATGATCCAGTTTGCGAAGCACCTCCAGTGACGGCGTGGCTACCATGAAGCGCCGCCGCAAAAGCCCAAACTCCCCCTCCGTCTCAACGCCGGGCCGACCAGCCCCCCACAGCACCAGAAAGGGGGCACGGGGCCACAATCGCCGCCGCGCCAAGGCCCAGCTCCGGAAGGAACTCCGGCGAGTCGACTAGGAGGGGCGCATCGACCGCCGTTCGTTGACGATCCGCGCGCACGGGTGGTA
>Ga0155849_1013_pt1 | contig 17265 bp, 17 predicted proteins | sample RifCSPlowO2_01_FD_107503 | JGI IMG/M metagenome (GOLD analysis project Ga0155849, IMG submission 107503) | Nitrospirae bacterium RIFCSPLOWO2_01_FULL_62_17
TGGACATTACGACTTGAGAGACTGAAACCATGCTGCTGATGATCGACAACTACGATTCCTTCACCTACAACCTCGTCCAGTATCTGGGCGAGCTGGGGGAGGACGTCCGCGTCTACCGCAACGATAAGATCACCGTGAAGGAGATCGAGCAGCTCCGCCCGCAGCGGATCGTGATTTCTCCTGGGCCCTGCACGCCGAACGAAGCGGGGATTTCCGTCGAGGTGATCAAGCAATTGGCCGGCAAGGTTCCCATTCTGGGCGTCTGTCTGGGCCATCAATCGCTGGCGGTGGCATTCGGGGGCGACGTGGTCAGGGCCGACCGGCTGATGCACGGCAAGACGTCCATGATTCACCACGACGGCAGGACGATCTTCCGCGATCTGCCGAATCCCTTCGAGGCGACGCGCTACCATTCGTTGATCGTCAAACGGGACACCCTGCCTGCGTGCTTTGAGATTTCGGCTGAAACCGCGGAGGGAGAGATCATGGGCCTGCGCCACAAGAAGCTGGGCGTCGAAGGGGTGCAGTTCCATCCCGAGTCCATTTTGACCGCGGTCGGGAAAGATCTGCTCCGAAACTTTCTGAAACTCTGACGTTGAGCTGGTTATGCCCGTTGTGCCGGTTTTCCCCGCTCAGTGGAGCTGACAGACTCAACGGATCAAACGGACTCAACAGACCAAACAGGCCCAACGCCCCATGATCAAAGACGTCATCGCCAAGCTCGCCGATCGGACCAATCTCTCGGAGAAAGAAGCCGAGGAAACCATGCTCGCCATCATGGGCGGGCAGGCCACCCCGGCGCAGATTGCCGCCTATCTGATGGGGCTGCGGATCAAGGGGGAAACCGTCGAGGAAATTGCCGGTTCGGCGCGGGCCATGCGCGCGAAGGCGACGCGCATCCGCGTGGCCGATCCGCTGGTGGTGGACACCTGCGGCACCGGAGGCGACCGGGCCCATACCTTCAATATTTCCACCACGGCGGCTTTCGTCGTGGCCGGAGGAGGGCTGACTGTCGCGAAACACGGGAATCGTTCGGTGTCGTCAAAATCCGGCAGCGCCGACGTGCTGGTGGCCCTGGGCGTGAAAATCGATCTGCCGGCGGAGCGTGTCGAGGATTGTGTGAACGAAATCGGGATCGGGTTTCTGTTTGCGCCGCTCTTTCACGGGGCGATGAAGCACTGCGCCGCGCCGAGGCAGGAGATGGGCATCCGGACGCTGCTGAATATTCTGGGCCCGCTGACGAATCCGGCCGGCGCCTCGATTCAGGTCCTGGGTGTCTATGACGGCAACCTGACCGAGGTCATGGCCAAGGTGCTGGTCCATCTGGGCACGCAGCATTGTTTTGTCGTGCATGGCATGGATGGCTTGGACGAAATCACGCTGACCGACCGGACGCGCGTGTCCGAGGGCAAGGGCGGAATCGTCTCCACCTACTTTGTCGAGCCGGGCGATTTTGGCTTTCAACGGGTCAAGCTCAAGGAGTTGACCGGCGGGACAGCTGAGGACAACGCGCAGATCACGCGGGATATTCTCAAGGGCCGGCAGGGCCCGAAGCGTGAAATTGTCTGTCTGAACGCCGCCCCGGCGTTTGTCGCCGCGGGAAAGGTCAAAACATTGCAGGAGGGGGCCCAGTTGGCCGCGAAGATTATCGATAGCGGCAAGGCGATGGACAAGCTGGACAAGCTCGTCGCCTTTACCAATAAACAGCACACGTCATGATCCTGGATCGAATTCTAGAGCATAAGCGGGCGGAGATCCGGCACAAGCAGAGCCGCGGCTACCTGGCCGAGCTGAAGACGAAAATCCGCGATCAGGCTCCAGCGTTGCCGTTTGCCATCACGCTGGAAGCCACACGCAAGCCGGAAAGTCCCGCGCTGATCGCCGAGGTCAAGAAAGCGTCACCGAGCCTGGGCCTGCTCCGCGAAGAGTTCAAGCATGAGTTCGACCCGGCGAAGCTCGCCGAGCAGTACAAGCAGCATGGGGCGTCGGCGGTGTCCGTGCTGACCGACAAGGAATTTTTTCAGGGCAGCCTCGACGATCTCAAGGCTGTGAAGGTCAAGACCGGTCTGCCGGCGCTGCGCAAGGATTTCATGGTGGACGACGTTCAGTTCTACGAGGCGCGGGCCTATGGAGCCGACTGCGTCCTGTTGATCGTGGCGGCGCTGGAAAAGCGGCAACTGGAGGATTTCTTCGCGCTGGCGAAAGAGCTGAAGATGGATGTGTTGATCGAGACACACCATGAGAAGGAACTGGACACCGTGCTTGAACGACTGCCGGAGGCCCGGCTGATCGGCATCAACAACCGGGATTTGAAAACCTTCTCCACCGATCTGGGCGTCACGCTTCGTCTCGCCAAGCGGATTCCTTCAGGCAAGGTCATCGTCAGCGAGAGCGGCATCCACAAGCGGGACGATGTGAAGCGCCTTCTCGAAGCCGGTGTCCATGCCATGCTGGTGGGGGAATCGCTGATCAAGGCCGAGGATGCCGGTGCCAAAATGAAAGAGCTGACAGGGGCGCAAAACTAGCTTGGGTCGATAACGGCATGAAAATAAAAATCTGCGGCATGACGAACGTCGAGGATGCGCTGGCGGCGGTGGAGGCCGGGGCGGACGCGGTCGGCTTCGTGTTCCACCACGCGAGCCCCCGGCGCGTCACGGCGGACGTGGTCAAGCGGATCGTCGCGCAGCTCCCTCCCTTCGTGCTGCCGGTCGGCGTGTTCGTGAACGAGGATGTGAAGATCGTCCGCGATTGGATGGACGACTGCGGTTTGGCCGTCGCGCAACTGCACGGCGACGAGGCGGCGGCCTACTGCGATCTCCTGGGACGGCCCGTGCTCAAGGCCATCCGGCTCAAGGACCGGGGTTCGCTGCTTTCGCTTGCGGAATATAAGGGACGGTTACGTGTGCGCGGATTCGTGCTCGATGCCTTTTCCACCGTGTCGTACGGAGGCACGGGCCAGGTGACCGATTGGACCCTGGCGGCGGAGGCGGCCAGGTCGGCGCCGGTCATCCTGGCCGGAGGTCTGACGCCGGAGAATGTGGCCGAGGCGATTCAAAAAGTGAAACCCTACGGAGTGGATGTGAGCAGTGGGGTGGAATCGCGTCCGGGCAGGAAGGATCACGCAAAAATGCGCGCGTTCATCAAAGCTGCGAAGCTTGCCTGAATGCCGTGCGGGGACTATACTGCAATTCTTCGTCCCCGACGATAAATATTTAACGAATAACGGTTAACGGAAGTGACGGCTATTCCTGACAAACGCGGGCGCTTCGGGGAGTACGGCGGGCGTTATGTGCCCGAAACGCTCATGCCGGCGCTGCTTGAATTGGAGCAGGCCTACCTCAAGGCGAAGCAGGACCGCCGCTTCCAGGCCGAGTTTGAATATTACCTGAAGCACTACGTCGGCCGCTCCACGCCGCTGTATCTGGCCGGCCGGCTCACCAAAAAACTGGGCGGCGCAAAGATTTACCTGAAGCGCGAAGACCTTTGCCACACCGGCGCGCACAAGATCAACAACGCCATCGGCCAGGCGCTGCTCGCGAAGCGGATGGGCAAGCCGCGGGTGATCGCCGAGACCGGAGCCGGCCAGCACGGTGTCGCGGTCGCGACCGTGGCGGCGATGTTCGGGCTCCAGTGCGAAATTTACATGGGCACGGAGGATATGCAGCGTCAGTCGCTGAACGTATTCCGCATGCGCCTGCTCGGCGCGACGGTGACGGGCGTGGATGCCGGCAGCCGGACGCTCAAGGATGCCATCAGCCAGGCCATGCGCGACTGGACGACCAACGTCGGCACGACCCATTATATCCTCGGCTCGGTGCTGGGCGCGCATCCCTATCCGATGCTGATCCGTGATTTTCAGTCGGTGATCGGCCGCGAAGCCCGCAAGCAAATCATGACGTCGGAAAAGAAGCTGCCGGACCATCTGGTCGCCTGCGTCGGCGGGGGAAGCAATTCCATCGGGTTGTTCCACGCGTTCATCAAAGACCACAAGGTCAGGATGACCGGCGTCGAGGCGGCCGGGCTGGGAATCCAGAGCGGGAAGCACGCGGCGCGGTTTGCCGGCGGCAGGCCCGGTGTTCTGCACGGCACGATGACCTATCTGTTGCAGGATGACGACGGCCAGGTCAACCTGACCCATTCGGTATCCGCCGGCCTCGACTACGCGGCGGTCGGCCCCGAGCACAGCTATTACCACGACCTCAAGCGCATTCACTATACCTCCGCGACCGACGAGGAAGCCCTTTCGGCGTTCGATCTGCTGGCCCGTGAGGAGGGCATCGTCCCCGCACTCGAGAGCGCGCATGCCATCGCCGAAGTCGTCAAGCTGGCGCCCAGGATGAAGAAGTCGCAGATCATCATCGTGAATCTCTCGGGGCGCGGCGACAAGGATGTGAATCAGGTGGCGCGTATCAAGGGAGTCACCCTGTGAACCGTCTCGATGCGACGTTCGCAAAATTGAAAGCCAAGGGCGAGAAGGCGCTGATCGCCTATATCATGGCCGGCGATCCGTCCTTACAAGATTCGGAGCGACTCGTGCTGGGGTTGGAGCGGGCCGGCGCGGACGTGATCGAACTGGGCGTGCCGTTTTCCGATCCGATCGCCGACGGGCCGGTGATTCAAAGGGCCGCCGAGCGCGCGCTGCGCAGCGGGACGTCCCTCAGGAAGATTCTGGCGATGGTGGCGTCATTGCGCGCCAGGACGCAGATTCCACTCGTGCTCATGGCCTATTACAACACGATCCACGCGTTCGGCGAGTCCGGCTTTTGCCGGGCGGCGACCGGGGCCGGCGTGGATGGCCTCATTGTGCCGGACATGCCGCCCGAGGAAGCGGGCGAGCTCGAGGCGCAGGCTTCGCAGACCGGGCTCGACATCATTTATCTGCTGGCGCCGACCAGCACGCCGGATCGGCGTGCCATGGTTGCGCGCCGCTCGCGCGGGTTCGTCTATTATGTGTCGCTCACCGGTATTACAGGCGCGAAGCTGACGGATATGGATGGCGTCAGGAAGAACGTCGAGAAAATCCGCAAGGCGACGGCCGTTCCGGTCGCCGTCGGGTTCGGCGTGGCCACGCCAAGCGACGCCGAGCAGGTGGGCGCCATCGCCGACGGCGTCATCGTGGGGACGGCCATCGTCCGCCGGATCGGCGACCATCAGCAGGATGCCCGGATGATCGAGCAGGTCGGGCAGTTCGTCCACTCCCTGAAGGCCGCGCTGGCTCAGCGCGCCGCTGCGCAGCCGTCCTGACCGCCATGGCAACATCCAAGCGCGCCAAACCGTCCCCGCCGTCCGCGACGCCCTTGCGCCGGCGCGCGCCGAAAACACCCGGCGCAGCTCCATCCGCTCCCGGCTTTTCCCCGGCCGATCTCCTGCTGACGCAGCAGCAACTGGCGGAAGCGATCAGCGTGTCGATGCAGAAGGGGCGCCAGATGGATGCCATGGTCTATGGCTGCCTGCGGGTGTTTCTGGACCGGACCGGCGTCCAGCGCGCCGCCGTCTATTTCGAGGACGAACAGACGAGGGAAATGCGCATGTTGGCGACCTGCGGCGATATGCCCGGCGAGGAGGTGCTGCGCCTGTTCGAGCCGATCGTGACGCGGGTGGCGCGGGACAATCGGGCGCTGGCGACGGCTGATTTCCTGGCTGCGCCGCTGAGGAAGAAACGGTCGGTGGAAGGCGTGGCGGCCGTTCACGGTCTGCCGGCGGACGCGGCGAAGATCGAGAAGATTGCCGGGTTGCTGGACTTTCTGTCTTCGCGTCTGGCGGAAGCCCTCGACCACGTCAGGCTGATCGACAAATACGCCCAGAAAATCAAACGCATTCAGCAGATGGAGGAGGTCAGCGAGGCGCTGAACTCTTCCAACAACGAACTCGACATGCTGAGACTGGCCATTACGGCGGCGGTCAATCTGGTCCACGCCGAGGCCGGTTCCCTCCTGCTGCGCGAGGAGCAGAGCGGGGAGCTGTTCTTCAAAATGGCCGTCGGTGAGAAGGGCGAGCTGCTCAAGGAAGTGCGCTTGAAGCTGGGGCAGGGCGTGGCGGGGCTGGTCGCCCAGAGCGGCAAGCCGCTGCTGGTCAGCGACGCGCAGCACGATCCGCGCGTCGCTCATGACGTGGATCTGCGCACGGGATTCGTCACGAAAAACCTGATCGCCGTGCCGATCCAGGTGCAGGGCCGGACCATCGGCGTGCTGGAGGGGGTCAACAAGCGGGGAGGCAGGCCGTTCAGCAAGTGGGATATGGACGAGTTCGCCTGCCTGTCTCATCAAGTGGCGCTGGCCCTCGAAAAGTCCCGGCTGTACCGGGAGCATCACGGCAAGATCGGCCGGCTGCAGAAATTACAGGAGATCAGCGGGGTCCTGAACTCGAGCCTGAATCCGGCGGACATCAGAAAGAAGGCCATCGAGGCGGCGACGATGGTGATGAACGCCGAGACCGGCTCCCTGCTGCTGATGGACGAGGCGACGCACGAACTGTATTTCGATGTCGCGCTCGGCGAAAAGGGCGAGGGCATCCGGCAGATCCGCTTGAAGGTCGGGCAGGGCATCGCGGGAGCCGTTGCCAAAACCCAGCAGCCCGAGATCATCAACGATTGCTACAGCGACCCGCGTTTCAATCCCGAGGGCGACAAGAAGACGGGCTTCCGCACCCGCAACATGGTCTGCGTGCCGGTCAAGGCCAAGGACAAGCTGCTCGGCGTGCTGCAGGCGATCAACAAGAATGACGCCCCGTTCTTTACCCAGGACGACCTGCAGGACTTTGTCAGCCTGGCGAACCAGGTCGGCATCGCCATCGACAACGCCAACCTGTACGAGGAAATCAACCGCCTCCTGGAGGGGTTCATCAATGCCAGCGTGCTGGCGATCGAGAGCCGGGATCCGACCACGAGCGGTCACAGCGGCCGCGTGGCGACTCTGTGCTGCGGCCTGGCGGAGGTGCTGGACCGGATCGACAGCGGGCCATACAAGGACATCGCCTTCAACTACGACCAGATGAAGGAAATGCGCTATGCCGCCGTGCTGCACGATTTCGGAAAGGTCGGCGTGCGCGAACACGTGCTGGTGAAGGCGGAGAAGCTGTTCCCGGGCGACCTGGCCCAGCTCAAGGCCCGCTTCGAGTTCATCAAGCGCACCTATGAAACGAAGGCCTTACGGAAGAAAGTGGACATGCTCATGTCCGGCGATCGGGCGGCCACGGCCGAACTGGTCGCCCAGGTGGACGAGGAATTGGCGAGACAGATTGCGGATACGGACGGAATTCTCGAGTTCCTCCTGGTGTGCAACCGGCCGACGGTGCTGGCCCAGGGTGGATTTGAACGGCTCAAGGACATCGCCGGGATGACCTTCGATTCGTACAACGGCCAGCGACCCTATCTGACGCCGCAGGAAGCCTACACGCTGTCCGTCCAGAAGGGCAGCCTGACACAGGAAGAACGGCTGGAGATCGAGAGCCACGTGACCCACACGTACCGCTTTCTCTCGACGATTCCCTGGACGAAGACGCTCAAGAACATTCCCGATATCGCCTATGGGCACCACGAAAAGCTGGACGGGACCGGCTATCCCCGGCATGTGCCCGGCAACGTGATTCCGGTGCAGACGAGGATCATGACGATCAGCGACATTTACGATGCGCTGACCGCCTCGGACCGGCCGTACAAGGCGGCGGTGCCGACTCCCAAGGCGCTGGCCATCCTGGAGGACGAGGTGAAGCACGGCAAGGTGGACTCCGGCCTGTTTCAGATTTTCGTCGAGTCGAAGGTCTACCAGCGCGCCCACGCCTCGCGCTGAGCGATCCCCTCACTCAGCAAAGTCTATCGAGTCGGAAAGTCTATCCGGGCTCATGTCTATCAAGTCTTAAAGTCATAAAGTCTTCAGGTCGCTTGGACTTTATGACTTGACGGACTTTCGGACTTGATAGACTTCTGGCAATCTACCTGCCGACGATCTGGCCGTCTTCCATTCTGATGATGCGGTCGGCCTGGGCGGAGAGTTTGTCGTTGTGCGTGACGATCACGAAGGTCGTGCCGCGGGCTTTGTTCAGCTTCCGCAATAATCCAAAGAGCGCGTCGCCGGTGTGAGTATCCAGATTTCCCGTCGGTTCATCGGCCAGGACGAGATCGGGGCGCTGCATCAGCGCCCGCGCGACTGCCACCCGCTGCTGCTCTCCGCCCGATAATTCTCCGGGCTTGTGGTGCAGCCGCTCGCCCAGCCCCACATCCGCCAGCAATTGCGCGGCCTCCTTCTGCGCGTCCTCCGCCGGGCGGTTCTGGATCAGCGCGGGCAGGAACGTGTTTTCGAGGGCCGTGAACTCCGGCAGCAAATGGTGGAACTGGAAGACGAAGCCGATCCGTTTATTGCGGAATTCCGCCTGCGCCTCTTCGGGCAGCGCGAAGACGTCCTGGCCGTCGAACAGCACGCTGCCGCTGGTCGGGCGGTCCAGCGTGCCGAGCATGTGCAGGAAGGTGCTCTTGCCGGCTCCTGATGCGCCGACGATCGCGATCATCTCTCCGCGGGCAATGTCCAGGTTGATGCCTTTCAGGACGTCCAGCGTGTAGCCGTTCATCCGAAAGGATTTTTTGAGATCGGTCACCTTGATCATGCAATTCCTCTGAAGCGGTCAGCTCTCAGCGGTCAGCAGTGAATCGGAACTGTTTTGCGAATTCTCATGGCTGACTGCTGATGGCTGATAGCTGTGCATTCTGCTATTCGTACCGAAGAGCCGCCGCCGGATCGAGCTTGGCCGCCTGCAGCGACGGGTAGACCGTCGCCGCGAAGCTGATGAGAATCGCGGACAGCGAGACCAGCAGGACATCGAGCGCCTGGATATGCACCGGAATGTGGGCGATGTAGTACACGGTCTGGTCGAAGGTCCAGTACTTTTCGATCAAATAGAGGAACGCGTACCCGAGCGGGATGCCGATGGCCGTGCCGGCAAAGCCGATGATCAGCCCGTTCAGCATGAAAATCCGCATGATGGCTCCCCGCGTCGCGCCCATGGCTTTGAGGATGGCGATCTCACGCTGCTTCTCGGTGACGATCATCGTCAGGGTGCTGATGATGTTGAACGAGGCCACGGTGATGATGAGCACCAGCAGCAAAAACATCATCGTCTTCTCCAGTTTCAGGGCCGACAACAGGTTGCGGTTCAGCTGCATCCAGTCGCGCGCCCAGTAGGGGAAGCCGAGCGTCTGCTCGATCGCGCGCGCGATCTCCGCGGCCTGGAAGATGTCGTCCACTTTCACTTCGACGCCGGTGGCGGACGCGCCCATGTTGAAGAATTTCTGCGCTTCCGCCAGCGCGAGGTAGGCGAGCGACGAATCGTATTCGTACATGCCGGATTGAAAGATCGCGACCACCTTGTAGGTGCGGATCTTCGGGGTCATCATCACGGCGTTGAGTGAGCCGGATGAGCCCACCGGAGAGACGATGTTGATCGTGTCGCCCACCGTCACGCCCAGCCGCATGGCCAGTTCCTTGCCGAGCACGATCCCGGACGGGTTTGCGGGGACGGGAAGCGTGCCGCGGGGAACGGCGGCCGTGGAACGCTCCGGGGTTACGGGCGCCGGTTCCGGCTCGAGATCGTCCAGGCGCCCGGAGACGATGTTCTTGCCCAGTTCGGTCACGCGGATCTCGCGCTTCGGATCGATGCCGCGCACGACGACGCCCTGCACGGCGGATCGCGAGGTCAGCATGACCTGGCGGTAGATGAACGGCGTGGCCGCCACGACGTGCGGAGTCTGCTCGATCTTCGAGGCCATCGCATCGTAGTCGGCGATGCTGTCGCGGGTCCGGTCCTGGACGACGATGTGGGAGGTGGTTCCCAGGATTTTCGCCTGCAGGTCCTCCTTGAAGCCGGTCATGATGCCCAGCGTGCCGATCAGCGCGGCGACGCCGAGCGTGATGCCGGCCACGGAGACGACGGTGTTGAGCGAGATGGTCCGGTTGCGGCGTTTCGCACGCAGGTACCGCAGGCCGACGAGGAGTTCGTACGACTTCAACACAGTCATTTCTCCGGGCGCAGCTGCGGGAACAGGATCACATCGCGGATCGAGGCCTGGTTGGTAAAGAGCATCACGAGCCGGTCGATGCCGATGCCCTCGCCGGCGGTGGGCGGCATGGCGTATTCCAGCGCGCGAAGAAAATCCTCGTCGAGATAATGGGCTTCAACATCGCCGGCCGCGCGTTTGGCATCCTGGGCCTCGAACCGCTGCCGCTGATCCAGGGGATCGTTCAACTCCGAGAAGGCGTTGGCGATTTCCCGGCCACCGATGTACAGCTCGAAGCGGTCGGTCAGGGACGGGTCGGAATCCTTGCGGCGGGCCAGGGGAGAGAGTTCGATCGGGTAATCGGTGATGAAGGTCGGCTGGATGAGCTGCAGCTCCACCGTTTCCTCGAACATTTCGTTGAGGATGTCCACGAGGGCTGCGTCTTTCTCCACCTCGACGCCCAGCTTCTTCGCGGCGGCCAGCGCAACGTTTCGGTCGGACAGAATGGTCTGGTCCAATTGATTCACCTCGAGCAGGGCCTGCCGCCAGGACCAGCGCCGCCACGGCGAGGCCAGGTTGATGGATTGACCCTGGTACTCCAGGGTCGTTGTGCCGAGGACGTCCTTTGCCAGGCGGGTGAACAGTTCCTCCGTCAGCGCGATCAGGTCGGTGTAGTCCGCGTAGGCCACGTAAAATTCCAGCATCGTGAATTCGGGGTTGTGGATCGTCGAGATGCCCTCGTTGCGGAAGTTCCGGTTGATCTCGAAGACCCGCGGGAAGCCGCCGACGATCAGGCGCTTGAGATACAGCTCCGGCGCGATGCGCAGGTAGAGGTCCGTCGACAGGGCGTTGTGATGGGTGACGAAGGGACGGGCGGTGGCGCCGCCGGGGATCGGCTGCATCATCGGCGTCTCGACTTCCAGGAAGCTCTTCTCGATCAGGAAGGCGCGGATGCCGGCGATGATGCGGCTGCGCGTCTCGAAAATGCCGTGCACGGAGGGATTGGCGATCAGATCCACGTAACGCTGGCGGTAGCGGGTTTCGACGTCGGTCAGGCCGTGCCATTTCTCCGGCAGGGGGCGGAGGGCCTTGCTGAGAAACGTGAGCTGCCGCACCTCGACCGTGAACTCGTCGGTCTTGGTACGAAATAGAAAGCCGCTGACGCCGATCCAGTCGCCGAGGTCCAGTTCCTCGCAAACCCTGTAGGCCTGCTCGGACAGATTGTCCTTCTTGAGATAGATCTGCAGCCGGTCCGCGCCGTCCTGCAGCACGGCAAAGGCGGCTTTGCCGAACCGCCGGAGACCGACGATCCGACCGGCCAGCGTGCAGGAGATCTGTTCCTGCTCGAGCGTCGCCTTGGGTTTGTCGCCATGGCGGCGCGTGAGCTCGCCGGCCCGGTCCTTGAAGTCGAAGCGGGCGCCGTAGGGGGCCACGCCCATCCCCTTGAGCGCATCGAGTTTCTTGAGCCGCTGCTGTCGCTGATCGTTGTCTTCCATCTCGATCCGTGGGCGTGATCCGCTCCGCTGAACGGAACCTATTCCTCTTCCTCCGTGCCGACGGAGGACGGCTGCACGCTTCCCTGGCCGGTCAGTTGCTTCTTTAAGTAGGCTTCGATGAACGGATCGATGCTGCCGTCCATCACGGCATCCACCTGGCCGACTTCGACGCCGGTCCGCAGGTCCTTCACCAGCTGGTAGGGCTGGAAGACGTACGAGCGGATCTGGCTTCCCCAGCTGATGTCCTTTTTCTCGCCGACGATCGCGTTGAACTTCTCCTGCTTCTTCTGCTGCTCCAGTTCGAACAGCTTGGCCTTCAGGATTTTCATGGCCCCCATGCGGTTCTGCAGTTGCGAGCGCTCGTTCTGGCACTGGGCGACGAGGTTGGTCGGAATGTGCGTGATGCGGATGGCCGTCTCCACCTTGTTGACGTTCTGCCCGCCGGCGCCGCCGGACCGGAAGGTGTCGATCCGGAGATCCTTCTCGTCGATCGCCATTTCCACGTCGTCCTCGAGTTCCGGATAGACGAACACGGAGGCGAAGGAGGTGTGCCGCCGCTTGTTCGCGTCGAACGGCGAAATACGGACCAGCCGGTGTACGCCGGCTTCGGCCTTGAGATACCCGTAGGCATAGGGGCCGGTGATGGAGAGGGTGGCGCTCTTGATTCCGGCGACTTCGCCCGTCAGCAGGTCCAGCGTGGCGACCTTGTAGCCCTTGCGCTCGGCCCAGCGGACGTACATCCGCATGAGCATCTGGGCCCAGTCCTGGGATTCGGTCCCGCCCGCGCCCGGGTGGATGGCGATGATGGCGTTGCTGCCGTCGTGCTCGCCGGACAGGAGCATTTCCACGCGCAGGTGCTCTACGGCCTGTTCGAACTGTTTGAGCGAGGACTCGAGCTCGCGAAACAGTTCGGCATCCGCGCTTTCCTCCGCCAGCTGGAGCAGGGCCGTCAGATCGCCGTTCTGGCGATCGATGTCGGCCCAGCGGCGGCTCTCGCGTTCAATCGACGATTTTTTCCGATTCACGCGGGCGGCGTTCTGCGGGTTATTCCAGAATTCCGGCTGCGAGGATTGTCGCTCCAAGTCTTGGAGTTCCGACGTCAGGCGGGAGAAGTCAAAGATGCCCCCGGAGTTCGCGGACCTGTTCACCGATTGCCTTTACGCGGATGCGCAATTCGTCGAGCATGAGATGTCCTCCAGTCGGCAGCAATACCCAGAAACGCGGTGATTATAACACAAGCGTACGCAAATACATCACCGTACCGGGTATAGAAGGTCAGCGTCTGCCGCAGCGGAAGGCGGCCGGTGACCGCCTGCTCGGTGAAAATCGGGATGGACAATAGGATCCGCCCGGACGGATCGATCAGGCCCGAGACGCCGGTATTGGCTGCACGGGCAAAGGCGATCCGGTTCTCGACGGCCCGGAACACCACCATCGCAAAGTGCTGGTGGGGCGCGGACGAGGCGCCGAACCAGGCGTCGTTGGTGATCGTGGCCATCAGGGTGGCGCCCTCCGCGACGAACTCCCGGACCAGGTCGGGAAAAATGACTTCATAGCAGATCACCACGCTGATGTTCGGCCGGGCGTCGCCGGCCGTGACGCCCGGCCCGAAGACGGTCGGCGTCGTGCCGGCTTCGAAGTCGCCGATGCCTTCCACGAGCTTGTCCAGGAAAAACAGGACGGAGGAATGAAGCGGAATGTATTCGCCGAAGGGCACGAGATGACGCTTGTCATACCGCGAAATGATCTGGCCGTTGGGCGACAGGAGATAGGCGCTGTTCAGGAGATACGGCCTGCCGTTGGGGTGGCGTCGCAGCGCCGGGCTGCCGAAGAGCAGGGGGACGCCGTGCCGGTGCGCGAGCGCGGCCACTTCCACGCGGTAGAGCGGTTCCTCTTCGAAAAAAAACGGCGTGGCCGCTTCCGGCCAGATGACCAGGTGCGCGCCCCTGGCCGCTGTGGCGGTCAGGACCGCGTAGCGGTCGAGGGTCGCGCGGCGATACGCCTGGTCCCATTTCTGCGCCTGATCGATGTTCGGCTGAACGAGGCCGACGGTCATCGCCGGCTGGCTGTTCGAACGCCGTGCGTCGCTCAGCGCAGCCTGACCATATGCCAGCGAGACGAGCAGGGCGGCCAGGGCCGCAGCGGGCGCCAGCCGGGGAAAGCTGAGGGCCGGCCGGTGATGAACACGATGCCAGCCCCACAGCATGAGATCGGCCAGCGCCACGTTCACGAGCACGATCAGGAAGGAGACGCCGTATACGCTGGTGATGTCCGCAATCTGAATGATCGGCAGCCATTGGTACTGCGAGTAGCCCAGCAGCATCCAGGGAAGTCCCGACAGGGCATGCGCGCGCACCAGCTCGAGCGAAACCCACAGGCAGGGGGCGATCAGGGAGGCCTCGGCGGGCATCCGTCTCGCGAGCCACGCGAATGCCGATGCGTACAGGCCGACGTAGAGTCCGAGGTAGGCGGCCAGCAGCCACATGACGGGGTAGCTGACGAGCAGCGGCATCCTGCCGTACTGGTGCATGGCGGTCACGACCCAGGACATGATGCCGGTGAACGCCAGGAAGCCGGCCAGCCAGCCGAGCCACAGGGCGCGGCGCGGCGTGGTGTCGACGATGGCCAGATGGAGCGGCACGAGCGCGGTCCAGGCCAGCCAGCCGAAATTAAAATCGGGAAAGCAGAGCGGCGAAAGAAGGCCGGCCAGGCCGGCCAGGCTGAACTGGCGTGCAGAAGCGGCCGTCATCCCGGTGGATATGCCGAACTTCAATTGAGCCGTTGCCTATGCATTGTCGTCATGTGCTGTGACGGCGACGGGAAACACCCTGTCAATGGAGCTAGTTTCTATATGAATGCGAAGCAGGTTGCAAGGTGACTACACGAGGACCTCTGCGGTATGATGCACCCCATGTCGATTGACGGAGGGCGGAACATCCTGCTGCTGGTTTGCGCGGTGCTGTGCCTGTCGCTGGCGTCAGCGGCAGTCGCGCAAGCGGAAGAAGCGTCCGTGCCGGTCCAGATCGGAACCAAATTGATGCGCGGGGTGACCAATCTGGTTACCGGTGCGGGAGAGTTTCCCAAACAGATCTATCTTATCGGGCAGAAGGAAGGGTGGGTGCAGGGTGTTTTCCGCGGGCCCCTGGAAGGTCTTGGCATGTTCATTGCGCGGACGGTGGCCGGCGCCTATGAAGTCCTGACCTTTCCCATCCCCTTGCCGTCCGGTTACCAGCCGATGCTGCTTCCCGAATATGTCTGGCAGCCTGAGCCGGCGTCGCAACTGACGGCGCCCGCCGCCGAGCCGGCCGCGCCGATGCTCGAGCCGACCAACCGCTAGACAGGAGCTTATGGCCTATGGCGTATGGCTTATGGTCGGAGCTTCTTTGCTTCTGCCATTAGCCATACGCTATTAGCTATATGCTCTTCCTCCGGAACAGATCCGTATCCAGCGATTGAATGCGGTCGAGGAAGAGCAGGCCGTCCAAATGGTCCACTTCATGCTGGAATGCGAGCGCTTCGAATCCTGACACGGTCAGCGTCAACGGCGTGCCGTCCGGCGACAATCCTTCCACGACGACCCGCTCGTAACGCAGCACGTTGCCGGTATAGTCCGGGACGCTGAGGCAGCCCTCCCGGATGATCCGTGCCTGTTCCTGATGCCGGATGCGGGGATTGAGGAGCACCACCAGCCCGTGCCCGGTCTCGCCTTTCTTTCGCGAGACATCCACAGCGATGATCTGAACCGAACAGCCGATCTGCGTCGCGGCCAGCGCCACACCGGGCGAGGCCCGCAAGGTGTCAAGCATGTCCTGGATAATCGGCGTGATCGCGGAATCGCCGGGCCCGACCGGTGCCGCCGGCGTTTTGAGGATTGGATCGGGATAAAGGAGAATCGGACGGACAGCCACAGCCTGCTAGAGATTCGCACTTTCGATCTTGCGGAACGTCAGGTCCACGCCGAGATCGGGCTTCAGCCGGTCAAGGGCCTGCTTCAGCGGCTCCGGCGAGGCGCCGTCCATGAGCTTGATTTCGAGGACCATCACATAGACGGGTTTATCTGCCGAGCCGATGACCCGCGTGTTCATGACCGTGATATTACCGTGATGATCCGACACCGCGCGCGCGACTTTGGCCACGATGCCCGGATGGTCCGCGCCATAGACCGAGAGCATGTAGGTGGGCGTGTCGGATGCCGCTGTTCGCGTGGCAGCCTGGGCCGGCACTTCGCGGCAGAGCACGGTGAGATCGAGCGAGGAAATGTGGGGCGGAAGTCGGTCGGCCAGCTGATCGGCGGCCATTCCCTTCGGCAGGCGCACCAGCAGCATCATTGTGAACTCGCCGCGCAGCTGGACCGAGGAGGTGTCCTCGATGTTGCAGCCGAGTTGAAAGAGGCCTTCCGCCAGCGCGGCGACAATGCCGGGCCGGTCCTGTCCGAACGCAGTGACGATGGCAAAATGGTTCATGCAGCCTCCTCCTGTCCGCCGGCGAAAATTACTATGCGGGATGGCGCGAACGTTGGCAAGCGGTTTCCCCCTTCAAGACCTTGCGCCCTGTTTTGAGGCGGTGTTAAGATGCGCGTGGAGAAGGTTGAGGCTGAGGTTAAGGCTAAGTAACTCCGGATTTGGTCTCTCTCAACCTGAACCTTAACCTCAACCTGGTTTCTACCATGCCGAATATCACCCTCTTATATTCCCCCAGTTGCGGCGCCTGCCCCTCGGCCAAGAGTCTCTGGAAAGAGCTGAGGGTCAAATACAGCTTCAGCTACCGGGAAGTGGATATCACGACGCCGAACGGGCAGGAGCTGGCCGACCGCCACTCCATCCGCGCCGTGCCAGCCACCATTATAGACGGCAAGCTGACGTTCATCGGCGTGCCCAGCCGCCAGAGCGCCGAAAAAGCCCTGCAGCTGAAAATGAGGCCGCGAGACGCGTAGGTGAGATGCAACAATGGGAAACCCCGAAGACGAACTCGACATCGAACTGCCAGAGCTCCCGCCGATATCTTCCGGCCCGCCGCCTGAGTGCCCCATGTGCGGCGATCCGATGAGCTTCGTGGACGGGGATTGGGCCTGTGTAGATTGTAACGGTGAATTAATGGGGCCAGAGACGGGATAACCGCAAGGCCATGGGTGATAGGCGATGGGCTATAGGTGAATAAAAGAACGCTCTTGCCTATAGCCTATTGCCCATAGCCTCTCGCCTGCGTAAGCCATGCTCCGCATCGTCACCGGTTCCTTCCATCCCGATCTTGAGCAGGCCCTCGTCGAAGAAGTCCGGTCGCTGAAATCCGCCGATCCGTTAGCCCCGCTCGCCATCGTCGTTCCCTCCGATCCGCTCAAACGTCAAATCAAGCAGGTGCTCGTCATCGAGCATCAACTGGCGCTGCTGGATGTGCAGTTCCTCACGTTCCACCAGCTTGCCCTGCAACTCTCTCACGAACAACAGGCCGGCCGGATTTCCGGCGGCGCAGCGAGTCCGCTCGAGGTGGCGCCGGATTTGTTTTTTGAGCGGTTGCTGGGCAACATCGCGCGCCGCAAACCGGCCGGCCCGCAGGACCTCGATTTGTCGAGTCTGCCGGGAGCCTGGCCGGCCCTGTGGACCACCGTGCGGGATTTGAAGGATGCCATGGTGGACCCGGCATCGGTCCTGCGGGCCGTGGCGGAAGGGCTGTTCGATCCGCATGAAGCAGCCATGCTGCAGACGTTGTTCACGCTGCATGCGTCGGTGCGGGAAGCCGGCCGGGCGTTGAGCGTCGGCACAGCCGACGATCTTGCGGCCGCGGTGA
>Ga0155849_1052_pt4 | contig 17155 bp, 20 predicted proteins | sample RifCSPlowO2_01_FD_107503 | JGI IMG/M metagenome (GOLD analysis project Ga0155849, IMG submission 107503) | Nitrospirae bacterium RIFCSPLOWO2_01_FULL_62_17
CAGCTGAGGTTTTGACCAGCGCCAGGGCATACTCCAAATCGTAATCTTCATCGGGGAGCAGCCGCCGGCCGCTCAGTGCCTGCACATGTTCGACAGAACAGGCCTGCGCCATGCGCTGCTCTTCCAGCAGGCGAAGCAGGGCGGCGGGACCAGGCACGGTCGAGCCCCCGACGGCAAAACTGTGCGAGAGGTCGAAGAGGCCCCGTTGGAAGCGGCGGTCATTCTTCAGGCCGTGGTGGAAGATGCCCCGCCACGTTGCGTTCGCCAGGTCAGCATTGACGGCCGAGACAGTGTCCGCGTCCAGCGGGCCGCTGACGGAATAGCCCTGAACAATCTGTCCCGATTCAACCAGCGCGGGGTGATACTGCCCCATGCGGTCTTGATAGGCCGTGGTGCCGCTCATGGGCGTAAGCTGCAGGGCCATGTAGTCGCGAAAATGAACGGCCCGATAGTGTTCGAGCAGGCGCATCAGCGTCTGTTCGTGGCACAGATGGAAAGGATAGTAGAGCGCGTGGCGAGTGGAGGCTGGCGTCGGCAAGACCATATGTCTATACTAGCCCGCATTATCCATGAATGCTTCTACTGCAACTGCATATACGCCGCTGCGACGAACCTGGCCGTGGCTTGTTCGCGGCCAGGCGGGCGGGCTCGCCCCGCGCGGCCTCAACGTACTATTCCAAGTACGTCTCGGCCTCGTGGGGCTCCACGCGCCCGTCTCGCGTAGCGTCTCTGCAGTTTCGTTACGAACCCTCATGAATAATGCGGGCTAGCTCCATTATGCGGGAAATGCTCAACTCGTTCCTCGGCATGAATCTGCTCTTCGTGTTCATTCCCATTGCGCTGGTCCTGGAGTTTCTTCACGCCGATCCGACCGCCATCTTCCTGACATCCGCCCTGGCCATTATCCCACTAGCAGGGCTCATGGGCAAAGCGACCGAGCATCTGACCAGCCACGTCGGAGCCGGCATCGGAGGCCTGCTCAATGCGTCGCTGGGTAATGCGGCGGAGCTGATCATCGCGCTGATCGCGTTGCGCGAAGGACTGCACGATGTCGTGAAAGCCTCCATCACCGGCTCGATCCTGGGGAATATTCTCCTGGTGCTCGGCGCGGCGATGGCGGCGGGCGGATTTCGCCATCAGCAGCAGCGATTCAACCGGACTGCCGCCGGCATGGGCGCCAGCCTGCTCCTGCTCGCGGCGATCGGTCTGATCGTCCCGGCGCTGTTTCATTTCACCGCATCCGGACGGGGCGCCTCGGTGGAGCGCGAGCTGAGCCTTGAAATCGCCGTCATCCTGTTCATCATCTACATCCTCAATCTGGTCTTCTCGCTCAAAACGCACTACCATTTGTTTTCCGGGGACGCCAATGTCATGCACGAAGCAGGTGAAAAAGCCTGGAGCCGCCGCCGTTCCATCTGGGTTCTGGCGGGGGTGACGATCGCGGTGGCGGTCATGAGCGAAGTGCTCGTCGGCGCCATCGAGCCGGCGACCAAACAGTTGGGGCTCACGCAGGTCTTTGTCGGCGTGATTCTGGTCGCGCTGGTCGGCAACGCCGCCGAGCATTCGACGGCGGTGCTGGTGGCGATGAAGAACAAGATGGATCTGGCGCTGGGGATCGCCGTCGGGTCAAGTCTCCAGATTGCGCTCTTTGTGGCGCCGGTGCTGGTGTTTGCCAGCTACCTGTTCGGCGAGCCGCTGGACCTGATTTTTACGCCGTTCGAGGTCGCTTCGGTGACCATTGCCGTGCTGGCGGTGGGCTATGTGTCGTCGGACGGAGAGTCGAATTGGATGGAAGGGGTGATGCTGCTGGGCGTGTACCTGATTCTGGCGATCGCGTTTTATTTTCTTCCGGCGTAAAAATAGTCTGAATGTCTGAAAGTCTGTAAAGTCATAACGTCAAAACGACCTGACGACTTTATGACATTAGGACTTTAAGACGGTCTTACCACTTATCCATGTCGATGACTTCGGTTGCATCCCACAGATTCTTCCACTCCGCATCGGCCAAAGCCTTTTCCTTGTCCGCCGGTGTTTCCTTGCCAAGTTCTTTCGGGCCCGGCTGAGCCTTATCGGACAGGGCCGGGGCGGGGGCAGGCTGTTCCGCGGCAGGTTTCCTGAGCCGCTTTTTAGGGTCCATGTTGACCGGCATGGGCGATTCCTCTTGCGAGCCGACTGTCTATTTCCTACCCCGCCCCGGAGGGATTGTCAAGAACAGCCCTGTCCAAACCATCGTGGTTGACCCTTCGGCAAGCTCAGGGTCAATCCTGAGCAAGCCCGGCCTGTGAGGACGGGGAAGTCGAAGGATTGACTCCCGCCGGGTCGGTTGCTAGAGTGCCCGCGTTCAAACCGTGTGACGGAGCGTTCGAATATGGAACTCAGCGCAAAAACTCTCTGGCCGCTCTTCCCGTTGCTCCTGCTGGTCGTGGTAGTCTGCCTGACGTGGGCGATGGTCCGCGTGGTGCGCCGCGCCAGCGGCTCCACGGCAATCTGGCTGCAGGCGGGAGCGCTCGGCTGTTATGTGCTGGCGGCCGTGGCTGCCGTCGCCAGCGAGCGGGGAGCCGTTTCGGCCCATCTCCACCGGCCCTTTTCTCTGCTCGCGCAACTGGCCATCGCGCTGGCGCTCTTTCATCTCTGGGGCAAGGACCGTTCACTCACCGTGCTCAACAGCGTCGCCTGGGCCGCCATCTTGGCCGACACGGCGCTCCACTATATCCTGCACCGCTAACGGATGTTGAAAAAGGGCCGCCAGCTGCGTTCTCGCGTCGCTTAAAGCCTGCGACGTACGGCTCTAAACTTACTGGAGGAAAAATAACTATCCGCTCGCATGTGATCGAAGCGAGCGGTTCAAGCGAAGCTTGGTATGTACCTTCTCGTCTTTCACTCGCTGCGGTCTTGGACGGCCTTTTTGAACATCCTCACAGTAACTGAGTTAGATTAACTCCGCTGCGACGGAGTCCGCGTAGCGCCGGCCTTCATCGGTCAGCCTGATTCGCCCCTCTCGTTCTTCCAGCAATCCCCTGCGTGCCATACGCTCCAGCGTCTGATTCCATGCTCCGTCCGGCGGTTCATGGCGTAACAGGGTGCGGTCCACGCCATCGATCAGGCGCAGCCCGAATACGATCCGTTCGCGTTGACGCTGGTCTTCGCTGAGGAGTTCCGATTCGGCAACGGGGAGGCGGCCTTCCTCCAGAGTCCGGCAATAGTCATCCACGCTCACAGCGTTTCCGAAACGGCGGCCGTCAAGATACGACTGCGCGCTGGGGCCGAGTCCCAGATAATCTTGCCCCTGCCAGTAGAGCAGGTTGTGGCGGCAGGCGTATCCGGGGCGGGCGTAGTTGGAAATCTCATAGCGGGTGAAGCCGGCGGCGGCCAGGCGTCTGGACGCCGCGTCTTCCATCTCGTTCTGCAGGGCTGTGTCCGGTTCGACCGCATCGCCCCGGCGCACGTCGATGTGCAGCCTCGTTTTTTCCTCGACGGTCAGCGCGTAGCAGGACAGGTGCGCCGGATCCAGCGAGAGGACGGCCTCGAGCGTGGCCAGCCAGCCGTCCAGCGTCTGTCCGGGCACGCCGTAGATGAGATCGAGATTGATGTTGGCAAACCCCGCCGCGCGCGCCATGCCCACGGCAGCCTGCGTGCGGTTTCCGGAGGTGCGGCGGCCGATTTGAAGCAGTTCGCTGTCGTCCATGGATTGCGCGCCGAAGCTGATCCGCGTGACGCCGGCATCCGCCAGTTGCCGCAGGCTGTCTTCGGTCACTGTGTCCGGGTGCGCCTCCACGGAAATCTCGGCGGAACCGGTCAGGCCGAACGAGTCGCGGACGTTTTGAAGGATGCCCTCGAGTTGCGCTGCGCTCAGCGCGGTCGGCGTGCCGCCGCCGAAATAGACGGTGTCCAGCCGGCGGCCTGCGAGGCTCTGTTGTCCGGCGTGGAGCCGCATCTCGCCGGAGAGCGCATGCAGGTACCGTTGCGCGCGGTCCTCCCGGTGGATCTGGAGGGTGAAGGCGCAGAAATGGCAACGGGTGCGGCAGAAGGGGACGTGGAGATAGAGGCCGAGGCTCATGCGCGGTTCATGCCAGCGAGCGGTTCGAATAGTCCTTGGCCATGGCGATCTCGATCTCATCGAGCGGCGAGAGGCCCCGGTTGCGCACACGGACGGTCCAGGCCGAGTGCCGCCTGAGAAAGTCGAAAATCATCTTCGTCATTTCCGGCTTGATCCGCTGTTCCCAGTCCTGCACCCAGACGTGGTTGTCCTCGTCTCCGTCGTAATCGTCCGGGAACGACGCCTCCAGGCTGAAGCGGAGGGTGAAGGTCTTTTCTTCGTGAAACATGTGTGTCTCCTTGCCGGCCGGCCGTTGCGATCCGGCTACGCGGCTGTCTATAATGGGTTTCGAACACAGGAGAACATCATGCCCATTTTCGAATATCTCTGCCAGGAATGCAACCACCGGTTCGAGGCTTTGGTGCAGGGCTTGGACAAGCCGGCTTGCCCCTCGTGCAAGGCGACGAAGCTGCAGAAGCAATTCTCGTCCTTCGGGGTTGGAGCCAATGCCGACTGGGCCAGTTCGGGTGACTCGGGCGCATGCGGGTCGTGCGGGGATCCCCGCGGACCAGGCTCCTGCTCCACGAACTAGCAAAGGACGTCGTTCGTGAAGCGTGAAGCGTTGTTCGCAAGCGGGACCGGGCGATTTCTCCTGGTTGCGCTTCACGATTCACGAGATACGCTTCACGGATTTTCATGAGCGACGAGCAAGCCGTCCGCCAGGCCATCCATACCATTTCCCAATCCGATCCTCTCATTAAATTACTCCAGGAAGTAAAGCTCGGGCGGATGAAGCCGACCGATGCCGGTTTGCGGGCGATCACGGAGTCATGGCTGAGCACCTATATGAAAGTCCTCGAAACCTCCGGCCTCGACCGGGCTGCGCTTGCGAGGCTCAACCCTTCGCCCCGTCTTGACCTGTTGCTCGAGGCGGGAGTCCTGCCGGCTGACCATGGGGGTGCCGCCTCGCTCCGCGCCGCCTATCAGCACGCGTTCGCGATGATCCCATGAGTGCGTGGTCTCCGGCCGTCGTCGGCCTCTCCGGTCTGCTGTTTATCGCTCCTGCTACCGCCGGCGGCGAAGAAGCGGCCGGCACGAGGCCGCTGCTCAGAGCCGATCGGGGAACATTGCCGGCCATTCTTCCATCCGACACGCATCTTCTGCTGGAGGCCGATGCGATTGAGCGGTTTCTCGATGGACTGGACGGCGACCCGCCGGACTGGGCGACGGTCTACGGCCGCGGGCACCATGATCCCGGCCACGACGACCGCCTGTTCAATCTCAACCGTGAACGCGATGTGAAGCGGGAGGGCAGGCCGGTGCTCCAGTGGCGCGTGGCGTTCGTCTGGTACGGGGAGTTGTCGGCGTTCGATCCGAAAGCCGGCGGCTTCCGCGTGACGATCGGGCCGAAGTTCACTCAGACCCGCTGGGGCATTGTGCGCTTCAAGGCTGACAATCTGCCCGGCAACCTGATGGCGATTCCGAACCCAAGCCTGAGGGAGTCGCTCAGAAGAAAATTCGAGAAGGGGGAGCGGATCGAGATCGACATGGTCATGACCGGCCGGCTCATCCCGGACGAGTCCCTCGTCTATGATTTTTCCCACGAGGAGGAAGGCCAAGGCCTGATCATGCCGGTGATACGGGTGGAGAGAGTGTATTATCTCTTGGCGCGGTAAAGTGTAGAAGGCAGAACGCAGGCATAGACAAACATGGGCTGGTGGTCAGGAATTCGACAGTACTTTGAGCGGCGTGCGGTTGAGGCGGAAGCGCGCCGCATGAAGGATCCGATTTATGCGCTCCTTCGCCGTGAAGTGACGAATGTCGGCAAGGAGTTCGAGCGGTTGCCCTACGAGCGCCTGCTTGTGGCGGCGGAGGTGCTTTCTTTTTCCCGGGTTATCGAAGGCGTGGAGATCTCGTTTTCCGCCGAAGCGTTTGACGTCAAGCCAAATGGTGACGCTGGTTTCTGTGTCGACGCTAGTGCCGACCCCAACCGCACGGGAAAGCAACCATCATACCAGTTCTACAAGCGTAAAGACGGAACCGTGTACTATTGATGGCGCAGGCCGGCGGAGCGGGATGGGGCGGCTATTTCAGAGGCGCATCCTTCGCGCAGCGGAAGCCGGTGCCGCTCTGCTGTTCCGCGGGGAGTCCATAGTCACGGTCGGCGGTGCGGAGACTCGTCGCCGGTTTGAGCCAAGAGCCGCCCCGCACGACCTTGAGCAGCTTGCCGTCCGGTCCCTGGGGATTTTCACGGGGCGCGCGGGGATAGTAGTACGGCTCGTACCAATCCTGCACCCATTCCGATGCGTTGCCGGCCATGTCGAACAGCCCGTAGGGGCTGATGCCTTCTGGCAGGCTGCCGACCGGCAGCGTCAGCACCTCGCCCTTCAGTCCCCGTTCCTTCGATATGCGCGCTCCGTCACCGTCCACCCAGAAAGCCTTCCATTCAGCGGTGTCGTTGAATTCGATGGTGCGTCCGGCCCAGTAGCTGGCGCTGTTCGCTTTCTTGACGCTCCACTCGTTGCCCCAGGGATAGAGCCGGGCATCCGTGCCGCGCGCGGCTTTTTCCCACTCCGCCTCGGTCGGCAGACGCTTGCCCGCCCAGGCGCAGTAGGCCGCGGCGTCATGCCAGCCGACGTTGACTACAGGATGGGTTTCACTGCCCGGGAACGGCCGGCCGTCGATCCAGAGGGTGACCGAGGGATTGGGGTTTGTAGGCACCGCATGGCCCGTGGCTTTCACGAATTGCTCGTATTGTGCGTGGGTCACCTCGTAACGGTCTATCAGGAAAGCGCGGAGAAAGACCGGACGTTGCGGCCGCTCGTCCGTGAATCCGTCGTTCGATGGACTGCCCATCAGGAATTCTCCGGCAGGGATCGCGGCCATGTCGGCCGGTCCCCACGGCTTGGGAACCGGCGCATGGCATGCCGCCAGACTGAGCAGCAATGCCACGGCAACGATGGAAGCGCGGTTCGTCACGAACGGGGCTTGCTCAGACCGCAGGAACGTGCGACGCCGTCACGATACCGGAGCCAGAGCGAGAGAGATTTTTTCAGGCAGGCAAGGACGGCTTTCTGCCGGACCGTCGTGACGGCATAGCCGAGAACCATGTCATAGGCGTCGTGCCGGTGCCCGGCTTCGACGGCCTGGTGGGCCCGGATCAAGTCCATGCTCGATGGCGCCAGCCCGTGGTGGCGGACCAGCGGATGCGCGGCAATCGCGGCCTCGATCTCGTCCTTCGTTTTCGGTTTCGACGGAGTGAGCATCTCCTGCCGGTCCTTGATGCTGCCTTCCACGAAGATCGTCAGGACTGCCGCGCCCAACACCCAATCGCGTTTGTTCGATACGGCATCGAGCCACGCGCGATACGTACGGCTTGAGGGAAGCAGAGCGATCCGCTCAAAGTCTTTCGCGTTGAAGCCCAGTCCCTCCATCATGGCCAGGAACAATTCGGGGTGTGACTTGCCCAGGGAAAGCCCGCCCGTATCCTCTTCGTAAATATTGCCGGCGAGCATGCGGCGGACCGGGACCGGAGGATTCCGGCCGTGGATGCGGGCCAGGAACACGGGAAAGTCCCGCACATACACGGCGTATTCCTGCTGGAAATGAATTTTGAGCTGGCTGTTCGTGAGCGTGCCGTCGGCGAACCGGGGCCAGGCCCAATGGTGCTTGCGATCCATCAGGCTCAGAATCTGTTCGCGGAACGCTGCTGTGGAGAGCGGTGTCATGCCCGTTCTTGCTTTCCTTTCCACGCCGTCGTTACAATCCGCGCACGATGAAACCCATTACGATTCAGAATCCCGATGAAATTCTCGGCCTGCTGGCCGACGTCGCGCTAAGGGGGAAGGGCTTCACAACCGAGAGCCTGCTCGACCGTGTCCTCGAAGAGGGCTTCACCGAGCCCATCTATTTCAACGCCAGCGGCGAAGATCCCGATGCCTTCTACAAAGGCCAGCCGAACGCCTGGGCGATCTACCAGGTCCGCGAGTGGAAACGCGTGCTGACGGTCTCCGGAGGCTCCGGCAAGGAGCGCCGGGTCCAGATTACCGAAACACCCTAGCCCGCATTACTCGTAAACGGTTCTGCTGCAATCGCGGATTCGCTGCTGCGACAAGCCTGCGGCGGGCGTGCTCACCGCTCAGTCCTTCGACGTACTGTTTGGGGACTGGCTCCGTCGTCCTCGACGGTGCCTGTCCCGATTCGGACGGGGACAGACACCACGCGCAGACGCGGGGAAGGGTGTCAGTCCCCAGGCTGTGCTTGCCCGTCTCGCCACGCGACTCCACGATTTCGCGACGAACCGTCATGAATAATGCAGGCTACTCCGCCGCAGTCTAGAGAGCCTCCCTGAAAATTGCAACGAACGTTGCGCTCTTCCGGCCCGCCTCCTACAATAATACCGTCGTTCTTCCGTTCCCGTTGGAGGCACGCATGCCGAAGTGGGCAATTCTGGCGGCCGTGGGCGCGGTGATGGTGGTCGCCGCCATTGCGTTGCTCAAATCCTGGCCGGTCATCAATGTCGTCGCAACGGGACGCACGCCGGAATATCCCGACATTCAGCCCCGGCAATATTCCGCGGGCAGGGACCGGGTGTCCGATGCGGTGCTTCGCGCGGTCAGCCGGATGCCGCGGTGGACGCTGATTTCGTCCCCGTCCGGGCAGGGGGACTTCCGCGTGGAAGCGAAAACGATGCTGCTTCGGTTCGTGGACGACGTCACGATTCGCATTGTCGAGCAGGGCGGCGCCACGACCGTGAACGTCCGGTCGGCTTCGCGGGTGGGGAGGGGCGACTTCGGCCAGAACGCCCGCAACATCCGTGCGTTTTTACTGGAACTCGACCGCCAGATGGAGACCGGAGCCGGATCGTGAAGCAGAACGGCTTACAGGCTCGGAGGCTTGGCGGTCGAAGCCGGCGGAGTGTCTTGCAACTTCGGTCGCTCGCGGGTCCCGTGATACCATCCGCCTACCAGCGTATCTTCCTCGAAGTAGAGGTAGCGGTGCTTGATTTGCGACGAGCTGATCCAGTCTTCGAAAATCCATTCTTCGCGCCGGACGCCGTCCTTCGTGTAGGTTACATTGATGGTGTAGGGGGATCCCCATGCCGCGATCACATTTTGGCGGGTCATGCCGACCATGACTTCCCCCCTGGCGATGTGCTTTTCGAACGTGGGGTCAAGGAGACGCGGCAGAAATCGGAAGGCCAGCATGCCGAGCAGGAACAGGGCGAAGAATGTGTAGATGGCGATCCGCACGGGGCGCCGGCAGAGGAAGGGCGTCTCGGAGGATGTCGTGTCCGCCTGAGTCTGCCCGGTGTGTTCGGTCGAAGCCATCGTCATGTTGATTGCCCTGGAGTCAGTGTAGATGGTCGTCGAGGTTGAAAGCAATCCCAACTGTGAGAGCAGCCTCTATGCCCGATTCAGGGAATCGGGTCCGGCGCGGCGCGTGGACAAAATCCGGACGTTCGAGCGCCGGTCTGAAGGGGAATGGTGCTGGGTGACGGGATGGAGCGATGATCCGGACAATCCCCGTTGTGCCGCCTATGCGCAGCTGGTCGAGGATTCCGGAGCCGGGCTGACCTACGTGGTGTTCGGGGGGCTGTGGGGCATCCGACTGAAACCAATGACGCTGGAGGAGGACTGGAATCTTGAGGACCGGCGCCAGTGGGGCGAGCCGTATCTGGCGTTGGCGGACCAGCGTGACATTCACTATGCGGAGGAGGTGGGCGGATGAACGAGCATGCACGAAGAAACCTGTTCTGGCTCTGGTTGGCCGTCCTCATGGCATGTGCGGGGAGTCCGTTCGATGCCGGGGCGTCCACGATCTATACCTACACGGACGAGAAGGGCAACATGACGGCCACGGACTCGCTGGCCGGCGTGCCGGAGAAACACCGGTCCCGCGCCAAGGCGCGCGAGGTGGAGGATAGCGATCCGGTCGCGCCGGCGCCGGCTCCTCCATCGGCCGTCCGGGATTTTGTCTTCAAGCTGGTCGGGCAGTACCCGAAAGCCATCCTGGTTCCGGGAACGAATGCGTTTCAGTCCCTCGTGCTGTTAGTCGGGAGCGTGGCGGCGGTCCTGATGCTGGCCGGAATGAACCTGAGCGGCAATCCGGCCGTGAGAGTGCTCATGCGGTTCATGCTGGGTTTTCTGGTGGTGACCGCGACCTATCTGATGTATTTCTCGGACATGGGTGAACAGGCGGCGAAAGCGTCAGGCCAGCCGGGATCGTCAGGAAATTTCATGCAGAAGGCGCGGGACAGCGCCAGGTCGCAGGAGTCCATCCATCAGCAGCGGGCGAAGGAGATCGAAGCGCTGGAGCAACCGATGCCGGAGACGAAGTGACGGGCAAGCCCGCATTATTCACGGGGGTTCGTGACGAAACCGCATAGACGCGTTGTGAGACGGGCAAGCACAGCCTGGGGACTGACACCCTTCCCCGCGTCTGCGCGTGGTGTCTGTCCCCGTCCGAATCGGGACAGGCACCGTCGAGGACGACGGAGCCTGTCCCCAAACAGTATGTTGACCGACTGAGTGGCGAGCACGCCCGTTGGAACAGCGTATCTGCGGTTGCAGTAGAAGCCTTCGTGAATAATGCGGGCTAGTCCGCGTACTTGGGGACCGGAACTTTCCTGGCGGGCTTCGGCGGAGGAACTCGCATGGCGAATTCCTTCGAGAAGGGGTTCAGGATCGGCTCATGCGTCAACCGCTGCCGCTCCCTGACCGTCTTCAAGCTGTGGATGCCGATTTCCATGCGATCGATCGGCGCCTGCGGGGTCAGGAATTCCGGCAGCCCCTGCAGCGCGAACATCTGGAAGGTCAGGAACCAGTCGAGCCGCTCGCTTCCCGGCTCCCGCACGATGGCCCGTGCCGCCGGTGAGGGCGTGCCCGAAAAGAGCAGCACCATGATGTTCGAGCGGAACGCCGGGGCATTCGGTTCCACCGGCGGCTTGAACTCCGGCACGAGCGACGGGATTTTTCCGATCGGCACCGGCGGGTTGAATTCGATATCCACCAGGTTGACCCACATCATCGGCGATTCGGTGATGTCCTCCGGATCCGTCACGTATGCGAACGAGTAACGCACGTCCACCCCGTCCCGCTTGTAGGTGTAGACATCCTCTCCGTTTTGCGGGCCGAGCCGTTTCTTGTACGACTTCTCCCAGTCGGCGAAGGGATAGTACCGGTAGAACCGCAGCGCGGACTTCTTGTCGCGGACCGACTGCGGCGGGCCGAGTTTCGTCCGCAATTCGGCCTGGGTCAGGCCCAGGTAGCCGTCCTCAAAAAACGGCGAGGCGAACACATCCGCCGGGAATGCGGACAGGAGTGCGACGGCGGCCAGCGGCAGATGTAATCGGAGAAAATGACGGATCAAATGCACCTCGATGAGCAGACCCATCCTAAGAGATCGCTCAAAATCTTGTCAATGACCGCAACTTGCACGGCTTTCGGGCATCCCGTATGATGACCGAACCGATTTGCAGAGAAACCCAAACGGATCAGAGACTTACGATGCGGAAAACCGACACTACGAACAGCGCGGGGCAGCTCGAGGCCCTGCTGCGCCGTCGCATCGTCATCCTGGACGGGGCGATGGGGACGATGATCCAGCAGCGCAAGCTGGACGAGACGTCGTTCCGCGGCGTGCGGTTCAAGGATTGGAAACGGGACGTCAAGGGCCACAACGATCTCCTGAACCTGACGCAGCCCGACATCATTGTCGATATCCATCGGCAGTACCTGGAAGCGGGCGCGGATATCATCGAGACGAACACATTCAACTCGCAGGCGATTTCGCTGGCCGACTACCACATGGAGTCGCTGGGCTACGAGTTGTCGAAGGCCGGCGCCGAATGCGCCAGGCGGGCGGTGGAGCAGGTCTGCGCCAGACAGAAGGACCGGCAGTGTTTCGTCGCCGGCGCGATCGGCCCGACGACGAAGACGTCTTCGATCTCGACGGACATCAATAGCCCCGCCTCGCGCGGCGCAAGCTACGATGAGCTGGTTGCGGCCTATCGCGACCAGGCGCGAGGGCTGCTCGACGGGGGCGCCGATGTGCTGCTGGTCGAAACCATCTTCGACACGCTGAACGCCAAGGCGGCGTTTTTCGCCATTCAGCAGGTGTTCGATGAAACGAAGCGGCACGTGCCGCTGATGGCCTCGGTGACGTTCATCCAGGCCGGGAGCAATCGGGGCGTGACGGGGCAGACCGTCGAGGCCTTCTGGAATTCAATCTCTCACGTGCCGCTCCTGAGCGTCGGGATCAACTGCGCGCTGGGGCCGAGGGAAATGAGGCCGCTCATCGAGGAGTTGTCCCAGATCGCGCCGGTCTATGTCAGCAGCCATCCCAACGCCGGGCTGCCCAATCCGCTCCTGCCGACGGGATTTCCGGAAACGCCGGACAGCCTCGCGCCGCAGTTGCGGGAGTGGGCGCAACGCGGGTGGCTCAACATCGTCGGCGGCTGCTGCGGAACGACGCCCGCGCACATCAAGCTGATCGCCGAGTCGGTTCGTGGAATCGCCCCGCGGGCTATTCCAACGATCGAACCTCTGACGCGGTTGAGCGGGCTCGAGGCGGTGACGATCAGGCCCGATTCCAATTTCGTGAACATCGGGGAGCGGACCAACGTGACCGGCTCGCCCGCCTTCGCGAAGCTGATCCTGGCCGGGGACTACGACCAGGCCCTGTCCGTCGCCCGGCAACAAGTATTGGGCGGCGCGCAGATCATCGACATCAACATGGATGAGGGCATGCTGGATTCCAGGGCCGCCATGGAGAAATTTCTCCGGCTGGTGGCCTCGGAGCCGGACATCGCCCGCGTGCCGATCATGGTCGACAGCTCCAAGTGGGAGGTGCTGGAGACGGGCCTGAAGAACATCCAGGGGAAGGGGATCGTTAACAGCATCAGCTTGAAGGAGGGCGAAGCCAGGTTCATCGAGCAGGCGACGCTCGTCCGTCGTTATGGCGCGGCCGTGGTCGTGATGGCCTTCGACGAGCGCGGGCAGGCGGACACGGTCGAGCGCAAGGCCGAGATCTGCGCGCGCTCGTACAAGCTCCTGACGGAGCGGGTGGGGTTTCCGCCGGCGGACATCATCTTCGATCCCAACATTCTGACGGTGGCGACCGGGATCGAGGAGCACAACAACTACGCCGTGAACTTCATCGAGGCCACGCGCTGGATCAAGGCCAACCTGCCGCACTGCAAAGTCAGCGGCGGGGTCAGCAACATTTCGTTCTCGTTCCGCGGGAACAACGTGGTGCGGGAGACGATGCACGCCGCTTTCCTGTATCACGCGATCAAGGCCGGGCTGGATATGGGCATCGTAAATGCCGGCCAACTCGCGGTGTACGAGGATGTTCCTAAAGACCTGCTTGAGCTTGTGGAGGACGTGCTGCTGAACCGCCGGCCCGATGCCACGGAGCGGCTGGTGACCTTTGCCGAGACGGTCAAGCAGCAGGGCAAGGCCGCCGTCAAGGACGATGCCTGGCGCAGGGGCACGGTCGAGGAAAGGCTGGCGCATGCCCTGGTGCATGGGATCACGGACCATATCGAGGCCGATACGGAAGAGGCGCGCAAGAAGTATCCGAAGCCCCTGCACGTGATCGAAGGTCCGCTGATGGCGGGGATGAACGTGGTCGGCGATCTCTTCGGGGCCGGCAAGATGTTCCTGCCGCAGGTGGTGAAGAGCGCCCGCGTCATGAAAAAGGCGGTGGCCCACCTTCTGCCGTTCATGGAGGAGGAGAAAAAGGCCTCGGGGGGCAGCAAGCCCCAGGGCACCATTGTGCTTGCGACCGTGAAGGGCGACGTGCACGACATCGGCAAGAACATCGTCGGCGTCGTGCTCGGCTGCAACAACTACGAGGTGATCGACCTCGGCGTGATGGTGCCGTGCGAGCAGATCCTCAAGGCGGCCAGGGAAAACGGCGCGACGCTGATCGGCCTGAGCGGGCTCATCACGCCGTCGCTCGACGAGATGGTGCACGTCGCGAAGGAGATGACGCGCGAGGGATGGCAGGTGCCTCTGCTCATCGGCGGCGCCACGACCAGCAAGGCGCATACGGCGGTGAAGATCGCGCCGTCCTACGACCACGAGGTGGTCCATGTCCTGGATGCCTCGCGGGCGGTCGGGGTCATCGGCCAGTTGATCAACCCGTCACAGCGGGACTCGTTCGTCGAGAAAAACCGCCGCGAGCAGGACGACATTCGTCAGGCGCATGCGGCGCGGCAGGCAAAGACGGCGCTGCTGTCTCTCGCGCAGGCGCGCGAGCGGCACGCGGCGATCGACTGGACGGCGGCGGACGTGGCGAAGCCGGCCTTCACGGGCGTGCGCGCGCTTGATGCGTTCCCGCTCGACCGGCTGGCGCCGTTCATCGACTGGTCGCCGTTCTTCCACACGTGGGAATTGCGCGGACATTATCCGCAGATTCTCGACGATCCGAAGGTCGGGGAGAAAGCGGCCGAGCTGTTCCGCGACGCGCAGAAACTGTTGAAGGAAATCGTCTCGAAGAAGCTCCTGACCGCCAGGGGCGTCTACGGGTTCTTTCCGGCCAACAGCGTCGGTGACGACATCGAGGTCTATGCCGACGAGTCACGGAGGAAGGTGGTGGCGACGTTTCACACGCTCCGTCAGCAGTCGGAGAAGCCGGCCGGCCAGGCCAATCAGGCGCTGGCGGACTTCATCGCGCCGAAGTCATCGGGGCGTGCCGATTATCTCGGGGCCTTCGCCGTGACAACCGGCATCGGGATCGAAGCGCTCTGCGCCAGGTTTGAGAAGGATCACGACGATTACAACTCGATCATGACGAAGGCGCTGGCTGATCGTCTTGCGGAAGCCTTTGCCGAATGTCTGCACAAGCAGGTCCGTGACGAATGGGGCTATGGGAAACAGGAGCAGCTCTCCACCGAGGATCTGATTAGGGAGAAATATCGCGGCATCCGCCCGGCTGCCGGTTATCCGGCCTGCCCGGACCATACGGAGAAGCGGGTTCTCTTCGACCTGCTGCAGGCCGAAAAGCAGGCTGGCATCAGGCTGACGGAAAGCTATGCCATGCATCCGGCCAGCTCGGTGAGCGGGCTCTACTTCGCCCATCCGAAGGTAAAATACTTTGCGGTCGGAAAAATCGGGCGCGATCAGGTCGGGGACTACGCCCGCCGCAAGGGCGTGGCCGTCAAGGAAGTCGAGAAATGGCTTGGTCCCAATCTGGGATACGAGCCGGGCGGAGAGTGACACCCATGGCCGGCTTGCTCGATGCCTCGTCCACGCCCTACGTCTTTCCGCACGAAGGCATCTTCGCGATCGGTGTCGGCGTGCTGATTGTCGGACTGCTGCTGGTCCGGTTCGGTCTGGCGCGCCGGCGCGATGATCGTGCCGATCGCAGCAGATGACCGCTATCCGCCCTTTCAACCCGCGTTATTCGTGACGGTTCGTCGCGAAATCGCGCAGTCGCCATGCGAGACAGGCACGCGGAGCCGTGAGGGAGGGAGGCATACGTGAAACCGTATGTTGACCGACCGAGCGGCGAGCCTGCCTGCCTCCATGCAGCAGAAGTCGCATGGAGGCCTGTCGAAGCGGTGAATCCGCGATTGCAGCAGAAGCGTTCATGGATAATGCGGGTTAATTGTCTTTCGGAGCCCCTCCTTATATAATCCGGTCCGTACAGGCCTGTTCACGGGGTATTCTCGATATGACGCATGGCATGCATCTGCACCGGGTGGACGGCCGCCGCAAGGACGAAGTCCGGCCCGTCAAGATCACGCGGAATTTCATCAAGCACGCCGAGGGATCGGTGCTGATGGAAATGGGCGGCACCAGGGTGATCTGCACCGCCTCCGTGGAGGAAAAAGTCCCGCCGTTTTTGAGGGACAAGAAGGTCGGCTGGGTCACGGCCGAGTACGCCATGCTCCCGCGCGCGACGCACGAGCGGACGCCGCGCGAAGCGGTCAAGGGCAAGCAGGGCGGGCGCACGCTGGAAATCCAGCGTCTGGTGGGGCGGGCCTTGCGATCCGTGACGGACACGACGGAGATGGGGGAACGGACGATCTGGATCGATTGCGACGTGATTCAGGCCGACGGCGGGACCAGAACGGCGGCGATCACCGGTTCGTTCATTGCGCTGGCCGATGCGTTCAAGGTGCTCAAAAAGCGGGAACTCATCAAGAAACGGCCGTTGACGGATTATCTGGCGGCCATCAGCGTAGGCCGCGTGGGCGGCGAAGTGCTGGTGGATCTGGCCTATGAAGAGGATTCCAAGGCCGAAGTGGACATGAATCTGGTGATGACGGGACGGGGGAGGTTCGTGGAAGTGCAGGGCACGGCGGAGCGGCAGGCCTTCGAGAAAAAGGATCTCGATGAATTCCTCGTTCTCGGTTGGAAAGCAATCAAGAGCCTGGTGGAATTGCAGAAGGAATTAATAGGGGATCTGGAATAAGGCGTGCACGGCCAGGCTTGCCTCGTGCTCGCGCAACGCGCGGCCTCAGAAGGCCCTCGTTGGACGCGCGCAGTCACGGCAAGCCTGTCCGTCCGCCGAGGGTAGGGTGAGAGGAAAGATTGATAAAGGAGTTGGTGCTGGCGACACGCAATCTAGATAAAGGCAGGGAACTGGAGGCGTTGCTGAAAGATCTGGACATTCGCATCCGGACGCTGGCTGAGTTTCCTGCTGCGCCGGAGGTTGTCGAAGACGGCGAGACGTGCGAGGCGAACGCAGTCAAAAAGGCCATGACGATCGCACAATACACGAAGCTTCCGGCCGTGGCCGATGATACCGGTTTGATGGTGCAGGCGCTCGGAGGTCGTCCCGGCATCCATGCTGCCCGCTATGCGGGAGAAGGCGCGACATACGAGAGCAACTGCACGAAGCTGCTCCAGGAGCTGGCCGGCGTGCCGCGCGAGCGACGCGGCGCCAGGTTCGTCACGGTGGCTGCCATTGCCGATCCGAAGGGAAAGGTTGAAGTGGTGCAGGGCATTCTGGATGGGCTGATCACCGATAGGCCGGCCGGCACGAAGGGCTTCGGGTACGACCCTGTGTTTTTCGTGCCGGAGCTCGGCAAGACGCTGGCTCAGTTGACGCCGGAAGAGAAGAACCGCATCAGCCACCGCGCGCTGGCCTTCGCCAAGATCAAAG